>Ga0123355_10005963_pt1 | contig 17961 bp, 10 predicted proteins | sample TergutEmb28metaG_3_FD_89872 | JGI IMG/M metagenome (GOLD analysis project Ga0123355, IMG submission 89872) | Embiratermes neotenicus P1 segment gut microbial communities from Petit-Saut dam, French Guiana - Emb289 P1 | ecosystem: Host-associated > Arthropoda: Insects > Digestive system > Gut ... | reverse complement strand
TCTATCCTGGGCCAGCCCAATCCAGTCCATATACCCACATCCCACCTCCTGGAGATCCATCCTAATATTATCCACCCATCTACGTCTAGGTCTCCCCAGTGGCTCTTTCCCTCCGGTTTCTCCAACAAGACCCTATACACCCCCCTCTCCTCACCCATACGCGCCACATGCCCAGCCCATGTCATTCTTCTCTATTTTATCACCCGCACAATATTGGGCGAGGAGTACAAACCATTTAGCTCCTCGTTATACAGTCTCCTCCATCATATACAGGAAAAGAAACTCTGGTTTTATTCACACGTATACCTTTTTTAAAACTCGTCGTGTTTATGAAAACGTATCGTATCTTCTGCAAACGAAATCAGCTTCATCTGTTGGGCTTGATACAAGGAACAGCCGAATCCCCTTGCCGAGAAATCGGCCTTGGCTTCTCGATATTTCCGCCCTCAGAATAACGGGATAGGAAGGTCAGCTAGATTACGTAGTTTGATTCATGTTCCACCTCAAGACGAAGTTCTGTTGGGAGGAATTATGGGCAACACACTGACGGCTACGTAAAGGTTAAATTTCATCATTATATAATATGACATGGATCTTCTACACTTGAAAGGGCGCCTATTCCTTGAGGCATGACATTGCTGGAGAGTTGAACCTACATTTCAGACCCACTCTCTTTAGCCGCCCGTTCGTCTGTAATGGTGGTTATAAAAGGCTGGAAATTGCCCAGCTTTACTTCAGCATAACACTGGAATAGAAACATTGCTCATCAAGTCTTTAAAAATAAGAATAAAGAAACAGAAGTGAAATGATGGTTGGAGCTGGGACTTATATTTTGCGTTTGGGCTAACTCCATAGTGCAGAGTTCTTTTTCCGAAGCTTACAGTTTCTCATATAATAGGTTTCCCCGCATGGTAAAGGAATTCGAAGTTCCATTAGCTAGTTTACAAATTCATGCTACCTCTCTGTGTCCTGAGCCAGATGAATCCAGTCCACTCCTTCCCATCCTGTTTCTTTGAGGTCCATTTTAGTATTATCCTACCATCTACGCCTAGGTCTTCGATTCTTTCCCTTTTCCTGCAAGATGTCGAACCCAATCTGTATGCATTTTGATTCTGCCTCATTAGTGCCACTTGACTTGCCCATCATCATTTTATTTTATTACCCAATAACATTTCGAAGGGGTAAAAATTATGAAGATTTTCGTGACGTCATTTTCTCCAGCCTCCTCATGCTCTATGTCATGTTCAAAAATCTTTCTCAGCTATTTCCGAACACCTTCAGCCTATGTGCTAGAGACAGAGTAGATTCTAGGACTGTTAACAAATCCTTAAAAGTGTGGGCGGAGAATGTAGTTTACAACGACGCTCACAGTGTAAATAATACTCGTCACCGAGAGTGAACACATTAATAAAGAAAATACTGGCTAGTAGATGGTTTTAAATAAGACAAAGATTACTGCAAATGGGCATCACGCCTAGTACATTTCGTCAGAAACAGTCAAAGGTGAAATAGAACACCGTGCAGTTCTCCACTTCCAGCTAATGCTTGTTCTAAATTTATTATTTCCACATTCGTCTACCTGAACTATGTACAGGGTGTCCCACTCGCTACCCAACCCGGCATTTCTTTAATAATTCTAACACCAATGAAGATGTTGCAAAGAAATTTGAACAGGGGTATGTTCTTTGTGTGAGAATTGAAGAGGGATGTGTCTGTAGTGCGCCTAATTGTTGTGACAAGGAGCAGCGGTCCGCCAACCAGCCAGCTTGTTTCCTGCCTGACGCCCCTCTCTGCTGATCTCTCTGTCATTTGACTGCGGATGCATGATTATTCCTTATGGTGGATATCTGAAAGGAAGAATTTAGCAAACAAACCACGAACCATAGACGCCTTGAAAACAAACATCACCGAAGAAATTCAGACAGTGACAGCGGACGTACTGGCAAGGACTTTCCAAAATATGGCGCGCCGGGTTGAATCCTGTCTGGACGCAAATGGTGACCACTTCCAGCATATGTTATGATGTAGTCACATTTCTTACACAATGAGGTAAGTCCGCTTGAAATTTCGTTGCAATATCCTCATTAGTGGTAAAATTATTAAAGAAATGCCGGGTTTGGTAACGAGAGGGACACACTGTATTATGGCCGTTCACTACATAAGGAATACGATTCAGTTTTCTGAAGTCGTCTATGGAAACAGGCAAATGCTAGTGTCGAAGGTCACAACCTTCTGCGATATGACACCTTGTTGACTAATAATTTGTTCGCGGATCATCAAGGTGCCCTGTTTCAGAAAATTGTAGTCGACACCAACAAAGATGTTGAAACACCAAATCACAAATGTCACGTTGTGCTGATTTGTGGACCACATTTTTTATTCTGACTAATAATGACAGGGTATTGGAAGGAATGTTGTTGTGTCAGTTTGAGTTCTCAATGTTACCTTAAATGATGTGCCGATACTTTCTGAGTGCTGGTCGGACATGTTATGCACTTATCTCTTGTGTATTGTGGGATATTCACAGGGGACTTCGGCGTTTACAGTACACATGAAATTCTTTGTTGTCTCCGGTACTCAGCTTACAGCTTACAGCTGGTTTATACATTATATATCTGTTTTGGTACCCGAAGGTTCAATACCGTGGTTACAACAGCCGGCGTGTAGGACCTGTACTGATTAGGCTGAATCCAGTCCATAGTTCCACGCCCAGTTTAAAAATACGTTTTAATAGTGTTGGACCGTTGACATCTGGTTCTCCGAATTGACTGTTTCTGAAACCCAGAACTCATTTCGTAATCACTGCTTCATTTTGCCTATAGGGTAACAACATAATGTCACGGACCAATGGGTAATTCTCCAGATTTGTATTTATGAAGTCCCTGGTTCAAATCTCGGCTCGAAGACTAGCTATCCTGACTGCGGTTTGTTGGTGTTTTCGTCGATTATTTCTGACAGATGGCGTGATATTACCTACAACAGGCCACGACTGCTTCCACTTATTTTCCAATTAATTATTCACTAGTCATCCACTGTCTGTACTGCTTGCAACAGTAAACAAATAATATTTACATAGCAGTTTTTATGATTCCTAATTTATCTACTGACAGTTGTGCATGTGCTCCTGGTGCACGGTATTTAAAGCGATCGTCCTGCCTACCTGTAAGAAATGGTGTATAGTGTAACAAGGTCAAGACGCCATGTTGGGATTGTTCGACGTTATTTTTACGGAATGAACACTTTCCCTGGAGGACATTAGCGCTGTCCTGCTGACCATTCCAGTTAATCTATCATGATCTGTACGTGCAATTTGTGAACATACGGAGAATTATTTCATTACGTCTGTAACGATATTTACACGTGACTGAACATCCTGATTTCTTTTGCCTTGCTGAACAATAAAGTTGTACAAATGGAAGGTGCGAAATAATTGTGACAGTAACAATGCGTGCAGTCACGATGTATACTACGCATCCTCCCACGTAGAAACGCATGCATTAGAGCGAGCGCGTGCGGAGTGAAAGTGCGTGATCCACAAGGAGGAAGTAGCGTATTATTTACGTGGCCTTCAGTTTCACTCGGTCAAGTTCAATGCCATGTTTCCGAATCAATCTTTAATCGAATATTTGCGACCTAAATAATTGGTCGTATTGATATGCCTCTGAGGGGCTGACGATTTACAAGACGCTTGCTATGTCATCCATCTCACCTGTTTGTGTTTAATTTGCCACACCTCGAAACGTAGATGCTAACGAAGCCGCACGCTCCGTGCCAGATGCCGTACAAAATAATTTGTTTTCCAAATGCGCAAGTGAAACTCCAAATGTGTAGCGCCATTGTGGTTGTCTTGTCCTACATACTGTGACCGCTTGACGGATACATGTGCATCAGAGGTAAGAAAACAGTGATCCGCGTACCTCACTCGACAATCAAGTCATTAACCTTTTAAATTTCACTTGTTACTGTGCATCGCCATGTTAAACACTACAAAACATTTTGCGTACTTGGTGAATTTTGTGTTCCATCTGTGTAATAACAACCAACGTGATGCGCTATTTATCCTGTATTTTTCCGTCGTTCAACCTTTACATGTTTCGGGCATATTTATAGCCATCATCAGGAGGTATACTGTATATATACAACTGGTACGTGTTTTGCTTTTCAGTTGACCATGGCCAACAGACAGTCAACTGAAAAACACAACACGTACCAATTGTTGTATATATACAGTATATCTCCTGATGATGGGCTACAATTATGCCCAAAACATGTATAGGTTGAATGACGGAACAAAACTGAGGTTAAATAGCGCATCAAGTTGGTTTTTACTACAAAAATGTATCGCGATGCACGGTCAACAAAATATAAAATTTTTATCCCATGTCGTTCTTGCAATGAACGGTGAATGCTTCCGTACTGAGCATTAACTGATTTGTCTTTCAAAGGGAAGCGAACTATGCACCATGTAAGGCGAAAACTGAATCCTATGTATATAATGCTGATTAATTTTAGTCTTCAAAGGGTTAAACTTTTTAGTATTTTTAAAGAGTTTACTGATTAGATTTCTGTAATATTTCAAGCAGTGATAAATTATAGTAACTGCCTGTCGAAAAATAAAACCTAAATTTGTGCCTATTTCTGAATATTTCCAAAGAAGGTGTGTAAAAAATCCCAAGAATGTGGAAGCAGCTAAACGTTCATAGAGCAGAATCCTTTTTGAAAAGGGTAGAGTCGCCTAGCTTGTCAGTAAAGTTGCCAGCAATAATGGAATCCAACGAATTTTGTCCTAGAAGTTTCAATCAGTTGAATTCATCCCACACACTCCTGCCTGTGTAATGAGATCCGTTTTTATAATGTACTCCCATCTACAACTAGACAGGAAGAAAGAAGAAACTGTTGTCGTAACATTCGAAGATTGTCCCTATCCGGCCCTTAAATCCCTTCATTATTACCTAGTTTGTGGGAGGATACAGGACGTTGAAAAGGACGTGAAAGGAAGCTGTCGTGACCCAATCGGCTTATTATGACTCTCTGCAAGGGACTGATTTCAGTTAGTCTGCTTGGGCTGGCCCGTAGGGGACAGTAGTGGGATTTCTGGTCAGTAGGTTACGTGCGGTTATATATAGTGTGCACATCATTCTTGTTTCTTGTTGTCAACCGAAAAAATACACTGTCTTCCCAGAATAATCGTAGTATATTATGGCAGGGTCTAGAACAGTAGTTTTCTGTAGTTATAGACGTAACATATCATGCAGTGTGTGTAAAAGTAAATCAGAAAGGTCGCTAAAGTGGAATAGAATGATGGACTGAAGTAAGAAGGGAAACTCAAGCTTTTGGAGAGCGAGAAGAACTGCTGTAGACATATGCCCTCCCTCCAAGCGGTCACACTATGATCTCCACTCATTTCTTACACCATACTGTAAGAAATCTGCCGCGCATGCTTGTGCTAGGAGATTGCCATCGGGCTCTGCCATGGATGTATTTAAACTGCGGAACACAGTAGACCTGAAGCATCCTGAGTCAGAAAAACCGATATTCTGGCCGAAAATCCAAGGATTACACTCGGGAGTGCAGATAAGGAATGACAGCTCGAGCCATCTGTCTCAGTAACCTTCCATGTGAATTGCATGATAATACGAAAATACAAGGTGGTTCAAATATGACCGGGACTGATGTCGCCAGATTTACACACAAACAGTCCCGGTCATATTTGAACCACCTTGTATATAGCGAGTACTGTAATTATGAATATCTCTCGTTTATCTCCTCAAGAAGTGTTAAAAGCTTCATCAGATACCGTTTATATCGAATTTAATTAATTGTTTATTCACTTTTTCTTGTGGTTCTTCTTTCACTGCTTATATGTTTGTGGCGATGGTCATTATAATTTACGCTTGGCTCATGAAAGACGATAGAAGCTACGTGGCTCGTTGTTTTTACCCGAACCAAGCTGACACTTGTCTCCGGTGAAGCCTTACTTCCTGTCTTGATTTGGGTCAGTGTCGGAGTATTGCTTCTGTGGTGCAAGTGATGGCCAGAAGGACAAGGGAGTGTACCACTGAGAATTGTGTGCCTTATATGCCGACGTTTAAGTCCATCTCTGAGCTGTCTCTGTGTAAGTGTGCATCCTTAAGTATTATTTTAGAAACTTCAGTCTGGAAGTGTCTGAAATATGCATTTCCAGGAAATGTCGCCCAAGAAGAAACCTGGTGTAGATGTTGAAAGGGACAAGTACGTGTTTCATAATGCTTGTCTTGCAAATGTGAAGACGTGCCAAGAGTGTTTGAGTAAAATACATCAGCTTTCATTACATTTCCTTACAATGACTAAGACAGGAAGCATTGAAATTTTTAGCCTACTTTCTTTCCCAAAAAGGAATAAAGTGTGTCTGTACAATTAACCTTTTAAAGCCCACTGGTTACGTACACCAACAGATTTAAAACTTAAGAATTGATATTCTGCCCACACTGTGTTTATGTGTTTTGTATTTATCTCACAACAAACAGCGACTTCTGCCACATACAACGTAACTGATTGGTTTTTATAACCGAGATGATAAGTGTTTACTGTGCGGTACGAACTGGGTCTTTAAATACAGCAGTCTGCGTTTCGTCTTTAAAGGGTTAAAATGCTGTGTGTGTTTGTGTGTGTGTGTGCGTGCGTGCGCGTGCGCGTGTGTTTGTGTTGTTCTTGTTATGAGGGTGGTGAAAATATATTCTTCGACTTCTGTGTCTTGATGGACAGCTGAATCCTCTGAAACGTCCGTGCCATACTTAGCGATGTCGTGCCCGAGAAGACGTCAGTATTCTTATCCTTCTACGTGTATATGACGGAATGTTGTGCGCTTACTGATTCTGCATTGTTACAGATGAAGTGGCAGTTTCAGGTCTGCATTTCAACAAATTTCTGTTGCTAAGTAGAGACAGTCGCCCGTCAAACCTCATGCTGGAACATTCAGTTCAAATTTAAGCTATAGACTGTTTCAATGAAACTTTAAGTACAATGACCATGCTCTCTACTTACGTGTCTTCGATCGTGCAGCGAACTCAGTTTGGTTTTTTTTTAATTTTGCTTTATTTTTACGGTTCTCGTCAAAAATAGGCGATACTAAATAATGCCAAATGCTGTCTGTTCGCACACTAATTCATCATTTATTTAAGGGACTAGTTAAACAGCATAATCACATGTTGCTTACAATAGTAAATTGGTTATAAAACTATTTTATAATCAGTCGGACGATTAAGTGTGAGTGGTAAGTAAAGTTGTGCTTTGTTCGTATAGGGTGATCCAAATTTAGTTAAGTGCGTGACTTCAGGCTTCATCTGTAGTTTAAATGAGATCTTCGCTCTTCTGACATGTTATGCAGTGTTGATTGTTCGTCAGTTACGGACGTTCTGCAGCGCCAAGTAACGTCCTAGAAGAGCGAAGATCGTATTTAACCCTATGGCGCAGGAATTATTTTTTTAAATTTTAGCACATTCTGTATATAAAATGTGAATAAAACAGGAACCAAATACGTTAGAATTATGAAACAAACTGCATTTTGAAGAGAAACAAATAGAGAGTATATACCGTGTTTAAAATATTCAGTACCTTTACTTGTTGAATAAATATATAAAATGCAACCTTTAGAGGTTAGCGGTGCGGTACGACCACTATAGTGGTCGTTAGACGTCAAAGGGTTAAGTACTCACTGTATGAAGCAGAACACTCAGACACTTCACCGAATGGCTATAGGAATTAACACAACGATCATGCGGCTTACCTTTTGTCTGAAGTATTCTGTAGGTTTGATATTATGTATAATTCGTAGCCAAGAACCATATCTTCTGTGTTTCTTATTACAGAAAGAAAGTAGAAAATACAATGTAACCCCAGGGGTTAATAATTAGACATTTTAAAGTGGGGAAGTAGGCTTAGATAGTTCTGTTTACAAGTATGGAAGCTGCATGCCTAATTTCCCCGTCATCGCTGTTCGTAAAATGCGGTTAATGTATGCGTGCAACATGTTCAGCTTTTGTTTCTATAAAAGGTCAGTAAGAATGCAGGGAAGGAAGATTCAAAACGCCCACGGCAAAGAAATTGCAAAACGTGACTTTAAATTGTTGAGAAATGTGTTATTTAACCACGTTGTATTTCGATATAGTGTCGATTGTAATGAATGGAATGTGAGTGTGGATCGCTGGTGGAATGTTACTGACAGGAAACTGAAGTACTCGGAGAAAAACGTGTCCCACTCCCACTGTACCCTTCACGACAGAGAAAGAAAAATATACTTGTGTGTGTGTATATATATATATTGTGTATGTGTATATATTTGTGTATATGCATATGTATATATATACTTGTGCATATATGTACGTGTATATATATTTATTTATTCTTTGAACACTTTTATCTTGGATTTCGGAATCCTTTGTCAGCAGTTGTAGATATACAAAACATTACACTCCAAGATGCATTTCATAATTTTATTGCCTGATATACATTAGCGCGAAATGTAGGCTATTTATTTGAGGTAAGAACGTGAATTTGAAGCGTCCGGCAAAATATTTCGATATAACACGGATAAAGCGAGCAGCGCTATGGAAATTCCTGAGTTGTGTAGGAGAGCTAGTGAGGATGGTTAGGGCATGTATGTTAAGATTGGGGAAGTCTTGATCAGCACAGGGAATTTTGGTGTGTAAACCTTTTGGGAAACCGAAAGTGAGATAGAACAACATTAACATGGATCTTAGGGAGGTAGGTACTGAGGACGGGAGACAGATGTAGTTGGCTTAAATTTGTGGTCGCCGGCGGAAGTTGGTATTAGCGGTATTTAACTTCCCGTTCCTGCAACGGCAGTATTAGAAACTGATTTAGTAGGTTAGTATTTGAATTGTATGTCTGTTTTATTTATTTTAGGTGAAATATTATACTGTACCTATGTAATTAATTTACGGCTAATTAAGTCTAGCTTAGTTAACATTTTTAACCCAGTGGAAGGACCATGTGATCAAACAGTGGACTTTTTCTTTTCTTAGGCAGAAAGAGTTTCACTAACTAATCACCACTCCGTCTAATATTCTTCTACACGTAAGAGAAAGGGTGATGATTTAGTATAATAGCGTGGACCTTACAAATTTGAATTGCAAATTGTGTGTATGTGAGTGCAGAATAGCTCCCTATTAGTACGTGATGTTACAGTTAGTTTGAGAGCAGCTACTTAAACGGGAAACTGCGGAGGACAACAAATGCGCCATCTTTGTAACTGCCAAACGATGACGTCCCACACTGTATGAAGTTCAGAACACGTTTGCATAAGAACAACATCGATAAAGTCAACAAGACTTACTTTGAGCTGTTCAGGGTTGCGACGTCATGTTGTCATGTGAACGGTTTCCAGACACCTGCTGCATACTAATTCAAGATAAAGGGTGCGAATTGTAGCGCTGTGATGTTACAACGTTCCGATTGGTATATTGTTACGGACGTTTCGACAGGTCATGTTCCTTCGACACCTCGGTAGCTATTTGTCTGTTGACACTACATAACATCCTAGAAGATCTGAAAATTCAGCTGCACCACTGTGAGAATCTAAAGCCTTGCAGGCTATATTTACCAACTTTGTTTCTTCGTCCATGCTTTTGCTTTATTGCATGCTACTGGAATTATTTTTGAAGTAGGGACTTCGCAACAGCATTAAGTGTTTGCCGGTGTTTGTAGTTTAATATTTCAATATTATTTTAAAAATTTTGTTAATATTGGGGTAATAAATATGTGTGTCTGTGTTACTGTTTGCAAGAAGCATTGCATTTCTCTGACGTGAATTGAAGTTTCCACTGTGCACATTTTAGTGACATTATTATGTGATGGTAAATGCATAGATCACATGCATGTAATATCGTTTGAGTACCCCGTATGTACAGGCCCTGGGGTCGACTCAGCCTCTAACAGAAATGAGTACCAGGAGCATTTCCTAGGGGTAAAGGCGGTCGGTGCGTAAGGCTGACAACCTTACCACCATCCTGTGCCGTTGTCATGAAATCTAGGAACCTTAACTTCCTGGAACCCTCTGGGCCACTCCAGGCCAGTAACGGGACTGCTTTACCTTTTTACCCTGCATGTACAAATGTGTTGCTTAAAAGAGATGTATTTAAAAATATTTTATATACCTGGCCCCGTATCAGAAGACAGATATCAAACTCTCGGCCATCCCACTTTTCGCATGGCGCTGGCGCTCCAAGGTACTTTTCCCCAAACTTTTCGAAGACTGGCAAGATGAAATTAAATTAATTTTTTTAAGACATTAACTGCGAAGCCAAATGTATTCTGGTTTCCTTTCTGTAGGCCACAATAATTTTGGATTTATTGAAGTTAACAAACATTTTTGGAATATCGAAGCCATGAATTACTTTGTTGCCTACATTAATTATAGAATGACAAGATAAATTTTAGAGAGATTTTAATGAAAATAAGGTTGCAGTTTTTTCCCCCATCTAAGTTCACGAAACCCCTGAAATCTATCCACGGAACTCTTGACAGTCCGAGGACCCCAAGATAAGAACGGCCGCTTTAGTGCCAAGAATAAGAATACGTAGAACTTTGCATCTTTGTTCCGTGCACACCTAGTTGGTGTGCCTATTAAACAAATGGCTATTGTTATCGGTACACCTAGAAGGTGTGCATATTACCACCTGGCTATTGTTCTAGGTACACCTAGATGGAGTGTCTACTAGAGTCGTGGCTTTTGATTAAAATATTTGGATGAATGCAACGCCGTGCAATTCTCTGTGGTCGTGTCTGCTTCCCAGTCCCTTTTCTTGACACTGTCTCTTCTCATTTATGTTTTTGTGTATCTACCTTGCTTATTCATAACAGATGATGCAATCAAGGAAAATAACATTATAAACATATTTATGTGGCTTCCATGTTTGGTAATGTCAAGTCAGTAAGAGGAACAAGAGACAGTGTGTGGCATTTCACTTCTTTTTCTTCTTTTGAAGGCTGCGGTGTGTACAGAGAGATATCAGGACGATAAGACGGCAGTTTTCTCAGTTCAGCAACGATACACTTCCTTTGATTGTATGTAATTTCTGCAGCTCCTTGGCATTCGATGAGAAATGGTGTCCAGGGAGACAATTACTTGATCCTTCTGGTTTGTATTGGATATTTAACGTGTTGCGAGTGTCTCAGAGAGATACATATTTTTCTGAAACACCGTCATATTCGATCCTGAATTCGTGAATTGCTCTAAAAAACTTATTCGAAACCTTGTGCGTTGGTTAGTTGACTGGGGAGGGACATGACAGGCGGACCAAATTTGTAAGATATCATGTGAGCTGATATCGAAATCTAAACAAAAGCTGCTGACACCAGTATAAGTGGTCGAGAAGGGAGATTAATCTGAATGAAACAATTCTCTTCTATGTACGTGAGTTCATATGGACCCTATTCCGTCTTTAGTTCAGCAAGTAACATTGTTCATCCCACTGCATTTGTTTCACGTGCCCTGATATTTTCCCCTGTTGTTTTGGATTGATCTAACTCAGGATAGGAGCAGCTGATGGGCTCTTGTCAATGCGGCAATGAACCTCTCTATTCTGTAAAGTGCGTGAATTTCTTTAGCTGATGACCCATTTGACTACTCAAGAAGGTTTCTGATCCGTGGCATTAATCGGCGTTGAAGGGCGTTGATTAGATTTTGAAGCCAGTAGTCATAGTCTATAGATATTACGAAAGATTGATTGAAACATCGGGAGGTGTTTGATAGTGAAAGGAATTTTGAATGCGGTAGGGGAAGCTGTAGTGAAACAAGTTGGAATATGCTGCTGATGGCGTCAGCAACGCAGGGAAAGTGCGCCAACCGGCTTCAAACACGAATTAGGACGCCAGGCTTTAACTTTAAAATAAAGAAGGCTCGTGGTGATAATGATGACATACTTTGACATGGGGATTATATAGACACAACACCGTATCCTACATGTTGGATGCAGGGTATACTTTTGGTAAGGCAACTGAGCGAAAAGAAATTTGTGTATTTGATGAGAAACATCGAAGCATTATCTTCTGATGTTACTGACTACAGATGAAGTAGACCTGTTTGATACTGCGGAGTTCGTGCTACAGTTGCAGTTCTGTGTTCGGACACTTCTACAAAATTGACCTTAGCCTGATCCCCTTCCTTAACGGAAAATAGCACCATGCTGCCTCTATGTTTGCGCGTCTCCGCATCTAAACTTCTGCATCGTTTAACCTATCCTTACAAAACTTGGTATGAACGTTCTGCTACTCGAGGACACCTCATCGTCATGACTTTTAATTTCAAACAATCTGTATAACAACATGTCGGGCGCGCGAACTTGTGAGAGGTAGAAGCGACTCTAGCGACTATCGGTAAATGTTCCTGAAATTATGTATTTTAATATTTCTTCGAAAAATATGCTGCCTTTATTCAGATAACCATAATGTGAAATAAGCGTATGGTGGATAAGCGAAAATTATGATCGCTTTGGGTGATAACTGATACAACACTGGAAAGTGGCATGTCAGATTTGTTACTGAGGTAAACCGAAAACACCCATATTTATTGCCATTAAATATCTAATTTATGCCAACAAAAATAAATATGGAGACGTGCAAAATTTGTATGTAATATGCGCCAGATATAACATACACAATATCTTTTTTTAATATTATGTGTACCGTGCATAATGTAGAAATCAGCTTACATAATTTGACGTTCAGCTGACCGTGCAACGTGATAAATTCTTATAATAAAACCAACTAGATGCACTAATTTCTCAAATTCATTTTTGGAATAAAACTCGACATGTTTCGGACAGTTCCTCTGTCCATCATCAGGAGTTTTTCACTGTAAACACAGCAATGGTATATGTCATACAGATTGCGAGCAGGATCAGGACGGAACTGATCCTGCTCGCAAGCTGCCAGCAAACCTGTGTGACATATACCATTGCTGTAGGTACAGTAAAAAACTCCCGATGATGGACAGAGGAACATTCCGAAACATGTAGAATTTTATTCCAAAAATGAGTTTGAGAAATTAGTGCATCTGGTTGGTTTTATTATAAAAACTTACATAACTAAACTTACATGTAGTGGTTAGGTACAGGTACACAGTATCTGTATTTAAGCAATTAACAAATTATTTACAACATAAAATAAAATAGGCAAGGTTAGTTTTGTGGGAAGAAATATGTTATGAAATAGAATAACAGGCCTTGTGGGCTCTGTTTATAAATTCTCTTTATTAATATTGTTCCTGTTAACTTAAAGTAATATTTCTGTGGCTGATAAATGGTAAATTAACGAATGCGGCTGAAATAATATACAAATTTGTGAGGTGTAAATGATAGGAGGTTTTAGTAATGGTCGCTGCTTTACGGCTGAAGAACTGTTGTTAATCTCAGCAGGGTTGGGGGAACTGCAATGATTTGACTTATGCACGTTTCAACCGACGTAGTGACGTGAGGCGGATAACACGGTATATGTTATTACATACCTTAGAAATCACATCCACATTCGATTTGGATGGACTGTAAAATGTGTCCTGTTTGAATGGTTAATTGTGAATTATCTCAATGAAGCGATGCACTTCAGGTTAGTTGGTATTGGAAGGGAGACCGAAAAGTATTGCAGCATATCTTTTAATACGAAATGACCCTGTCATAACGGAACTATTTTTATTTCAGTCTCTTTGGGACTTTAAAGTTTCCAGTCCAACATGGATTTCGTCATTGGCTGTCGGTGTTGAGCCCGGAATTTTGCTGGAAATTTATGGATAATTTGACAAGAGGGTAGGACAGATATTTGAGCCTGTGGAGAGAGAGACTAGAAGAGAGCTATATAACAGGATTTAGGGGTGTAATGAGAGAGACTACATTTGTTACAGGGGTGGTAGGCGAAACATTTGCTGCTAGACCTGTGATGAGAAGAGTGGACTGAGTGATGTGCGACAGGGGAATTAAGTAGAGCGTTTGACCCAGTTTTGAATATTACTTGGAGGAGGGCTGAATTATGAAGTAATTTTTATGACGTTGGGGATATTGCTTTGGGGTCCAAATTTTGAATTTCATGTTGAGAGAGCTGCACGAGAAGTACGCAATATTCAACATCTAAATTTTATTTGAGGCTCCAATTCCTGTCTTACACAGAACCAGTTTCTTCTCTAGTAGGATGACCAGTGTCTTAGTTTATGTAAGGAAATAACAGGTTATTTATTGTAAAAATGATAGGAAGCACATAAATGCACTGTGTGGCTGAATGCAGAATTTCGTACAGAAGATGATAGACACACGATTAGTCATCGCTGGACAAGAAACGGTTAATATAAAAGACAAATCTTTTAAAAAGTATAAATATGTGACCTGGTTTTCATTTAGTATCATAATGGGAGGATTAAAAGTCTCCTGAGAAATGATAGAATTACCATAGTTTCTAAAAATACTCCTGAATTTAAGTTGTTCCCGCTTCACTTATATATAAACTGATGTAGCCTATAAGTATCACAGACAAGCAGTGTCTTGTTTAGGTCACGGTAATGGAGAGACTAGTGAGAATAAATGCACCACAGATGACAACATTGAACCTTAAAATTCAGCTTCCCCCCCCCCCCACAGTCTTTATAAAATGACCTGACATTCCACAAACACTGATAAGAAAGTTTAATGTAATCTTAAAGAGTTATGATAACGTTTCAAATCTGACCCTCTAGGGGTAAACACGTTCATTTTCTGTATGAATATAAGAATTTTAAGTCACGCATTCTATAATAAATAGGTAAATCAATCCCATTACAGGCCCGAGGTGCTCGGAGGGTTCCAGAAAGTTAAGGTTCCCAGATTACGTGACAATGGCCCAGAATGGTGGTAAGGTTGTCAGCCTTACGCACCGGCCGTTTTTACCCCCAGGAAATACTCCTAGTACTCATTTATGTTAGAGGCTGAGTCGGCCCCAGGGTCATAGTGCGATCGGAAGGATTATGCCAATAAAAAATTCCAATGATACCATCTGGAATCGAAGCATTCTATAATAGTGTGCATAATTATTACCTCGCAATGTTGGCAGTCAGTATACAGTAAACAGGATCATTTATGTCATTCGATGAGATTCTTTTCTGTTACTTGAAAAATGACGTATCAAAGCAATTATGTGCATCCAGAGACGCAATCTTCCGTCTCGAAGTATCAGCCTGTAATATCACCAGTGGCGTCACGAATTCGGTTGCTTCAAGAGGTAAAGTTTCTGGTTTTTATGACGGAGGGTCCTGTCACATTATTTCTGCCCGGACGCCTGTTGTCTTCGTTGACGGTTTGTATCATTTTTCTCAGTATCGACACTTAAATTCCGAAATATGTAGAGGCTGCGGGTGTTTCTTACCAAATCCTCTGAAGCTCATTATTCCCTATCATTAATTAATGCGACGTTACGTAATCTTAGTGACGGTGCATTTAAATATAACTACAGTAAACAAATTACAGGATTTCAAGTATTCTGCAGTATACAGACTGTACCAAGACGTTCTTTGCCTTCAAAATGTGATAAGTGTTTGTTGTACACACCTGAGTGTGACTGTATTTATGTCCTTCAGGCAAGTGCCGATATCCTTGCGACGATTTTCCCGGAAGTCAAAAATGCCTAAGAGCGTTATGTTGCAGTTTGCTTATGCAAAAGTCACAAAAATCGGCGGAGGAATTCATGTACGTTCTTAAGCAAAATTTGACCACTGAGCCGACTGTGGCGAAGCTCAGGCTTACTCGACATTTTGTAAGGCACTTCTGTACCACATTTCATAAAAATGGACAAAACGGTTTTACCGCTGGCGGACGTAGTCTGCACGTACGGCCATTTTTTATCTTTGTAAGTAGCGCTTAATAAAAGTGAAGAAGGTAAAGGTACAAGTAAAGCAGTCCCATTACAGGCCTGGACAGGCCCAGAGGGTTCCAGGAATTAAGGTTCCCAAATTTCCTGACAACGGCACAGGATGGTGGTAGGTTGTCAGCCTTACGCACCGACCGCCTTTACTTACTTACTGCACGGTGCAGAGTCTTTCTTGAGAAGCTAACTGGTTTGCAGCTAGTCAAGAAATTCCCCGTATTTCACGGAACCCGAAGGTTCATTACGGCACCCACAAGCGTCCGCCACCTGTCCCTTTCCTGGGCCAGCTCAATCTAGTCCATATACCCACATCCCACCTCCTGGAGATCCATCCTAATATTATCCACCCATCTACACCTAGGTACACCCAGTGGTCTCCTTTCCTCCGGTTTCCCCAGCAAGACCCTATACACCCCCCTCTTCTCGCCTATACGCGCCACATGCCCAGCCCATCTCCGACCGCCTTTACCCCCAGGAAATAGTCCTGGTACTCATTTCTGTTAGAGGCTGAGTCGACCCCAGGGCCATATTACGATCGGAAGGATTTTATGTCAATGAAAAATTCACTGACACCAGCTGGGATCGAACCAGCGACCTACCGATTTGTAGCACCACTGTGCTACCGCGGTCCCCCAAGTGAAGTAGGTTCCTCCAAAAATCTGGTATAAAGTGTATAAATAAAGAGAAGTGACCGATGACGGACGCATAGCACGGAATTACGTACAGAAGTATATGTCAACAAAGCATTGCAGTACCATGTTATGTGCTGATTTCATTGTACCACGTATAATGAATAATTTGAAGGTTACATTCTGAGAATTGCGGATCTTAAAGTGAAGATATTTTTATAATGTCATTCCACGTGCAAATAAGAACACAGATTGCCTCTTAGCACTGACCTTATGATGTCATCCGCGCACCGAGCAACCGGTCAACGTGTCTAGAAAAAGAAAACGTGACGGAAATACAAACTACACATGTTGGAGAAGTTATAAACATTTCGCGGGCAGTGCAGTGCTATTCAGAAAGGGAATTTCTTCTATAGAAACACCAGCATTGTCCAGCAGACCTCGTGACACAAATCATGGCGTACTATTCTGGTCGGAATCACGCGGATGAATGGAACCAACCTGGTCAAAAGAACAGGGAGATGAAGCAGGCCATCTTACTACTTGGAATATCGTGAAGTACCTTTATGTACCTACCTGAATATGCGTCTTACAGACCCCGGTTTTGCTGAATTTACAGCTTAAAGTACACATCGACGTAAAAAATGCTCTGAAGACGAGTTATCACATGGGTCACCGAATGATCTTGCTACAGGTAGCCGAAGTTCCCTAAATACTGGACCATGTGTTTAGATATTTGTGTACCTGGAGGCCGAACAAATTTTTTGTTCCAAACGGAAGTGAAGTTTAGCCTTTCAGCTGTTAAATAATATGCATATTTTTGTAGTAATACAAAAGCGACGGGCAAGTGATTAGTGCCCCCTGGCTGAATAGTTTATGTGCGGTAGCTAATTTTCGAAAATACATATTGCGTTTATGTCATGCGGGCCGCACACAAGGATCAGTCCAGTCGTATTTGGCCCGGAGTCCGCATATTGAACATCCCTTGTTAATGACAATAACAGAGAATAATAATCGTTACTCATAAATGTTTATTTTCATATATATTTTTAGTTAGCCTAGTTCTTTGCATATCGTTCGGCAAATCGAAACGTTTATTTGTATAAAACTTTGTACAACAATATTTTGTTGGGCTTATGTTACATTTTTAGGTCCTGCTGAGGGATCATCACGTGGTTTTGCACTAGTCAGCCAGCCATTTTTATTGCAATAATTATGATTTTTCATTATCTTCCGAAGAATCTTGCTAAACTTAATCAGGGTCTGTTGTGTATCAATTAAATATAACAAATTGCCGCTCCAAATTTAATTCTTTGAAGACTCTCTTCTTTTGAAGAATAAGAGACCAACTTGATGTCACAATTTATTAAGTTTTATTTCACTTCTATGCTCAACATGTTTCGGACATTAATACATCCATCATCAGGAGCCTGCGACTTTTCTATTGTATCAC
>Ga0123355_10005962_pt1 | contig 17966 bp, 17 predicted proteins | sample TergutEmb28metaG_3_FD_89872 | JGI IMG/M metagenome (GOLD analysis project Ga0123355, IMG submission 89872) | Embiratermes neotenicus P1 segment gut microbial communities from Petit-Saut dam, French Guiana - Emb289 P1 | ecosystem: Host-associated > Arthropoda: Insects > Digestive system > Gut ... | reverse complement strand
TGGGGAAGACATTGCTGCGTTTTTTGTAGACCCCGCAACAAATATTATCGCCCTGCCTACCAAAGAATCCTTGTTGGTTTTCACTTATGATGCAGAGAAGGGATTTGTTGAAGTAGCGCAGTTAGGATTTGCAACTACGCATACAATGACTACGCCAGTTCGCGTCACCACTAATGAGGACAATCTGTTCATTACGCAATTCAGTGATGACCAGATTGACATTAAGTCTTATTCTTTATCGGACTTTAGTGAACAAGGTCATTTGGCTTTGCGAGATTAGATGATTCAGTTCTCTTTTTGAGAAGGCGTTTACCACCATAGCCGATTGCACTTACTAGCGTGCAAACTGCTGCAGGCGCTAAGCTCATCATGAAAAGAATTGGAAGAGCCAATAAAAGCCATCCCATACTGCCTGGCTCACTAAGATTTTCAAGATTTCGAAAGAGGTCTGACGACAACATTGCAATGATTCCGAACAGAGATCCGCGCAAAAGCGCAACTACTATGGATTTGCTCATCAATCCCAGCACTAAGCTCACTGCTATCCCAACAGCAAGCCAAAGCGTATTGTGCCAAAATTCTATTGCAGGGTTACTATTGCGCCAACCATATTCTGCAGAACCGACATAATATATAGTTGGCGAAACAAAGATTTCACTACTGACATAATGAAATATAGCAAAGACAACACCCGCAAGTAGTGCCGGAACAACCTGCCGCCAAATACCTGGAGTAGAATTCTCCGCCATCAGCCTAGCCGTTATCTCTTATATATTTTGCGGCGATGTCCCACATCAAGTACAAGAATTAACACCTGCTCATCAATAATTCTTGCTATTACTCGGGAGTCTCCTATGCGATATCGCCACAACCCAGACAAGTCTCCACTCAGCCCTTTTCCATATGCGCGAGGATTTTCACAATCTTCTAAACGCTCTCTTATCCATGCAAGGATAATCTTTTTTGTAAAAGGATCTATTTTGGAAAGTTCTTTAATGGCTCTGGGAGAAAGCTCAACTGAGTATTTTTTGGTCATTTCAAGCCAGCTTTTCTTCTGCTTCATCAAGAGAGTAGGACACGGGATTTGCTTCATACTCCGCCCACGCTTTCCGCGCCAACTCAAGATCGTATTCATCATCGATTTTCTCAAGAATAGCTAGACGAATAACGTCTGAAACAGTACGTCTTTCTTGAGCTGCATACTCTTTAATAAGGAGTGCGTCCTCTTCAGGCAGTCTTAAAGTTACAGTTGTCATTGTATCCTCCTGTGATTTACATTGTATTCATTATAATACATTGTAAACTTTTTCAACTCTTTCATCAACTGCCTCGCAAATATTTTGGCTATCAAGCACCATACAAAAACAAGAACGTAAGGCTATTCCCACTCACTTAATCCAAGCATATACTAAACTTTATTGTTTAGTATATCGTGGTATTTACCCTGTTGATTCTACCGTGTCTCCCTGTCATTTCGCTTCCCCAGACTTTTTGCTATCAGTCTGCTATCAGCGAATCGTTATCGCTTTCTTGATATTTGGGGCTCAATCTATAAGTAGTTGATTTTCTGTCGCCAACTTTTTCAATAATGCCTTCTTCAATCAGCGGTCTGAGAATAACTCTCACTCTTGGCGCACTCAGTCCAAGCAGATCCGCTATATCAGCAACACGTGTGTCGTGGTGTTGTTTCATGTAGTCAATTATCGCTTGCCTTCTATCGCTTGTTTTTATCGCTTGTTTATCGCTTGCTATCGCTTGTTTATCGCCATCTTCGCTCAAACTTCGCTCATTATTCGAGCCATATTCGTTCGCACTGCGCTCAAAATCTTCCGCATACGGAAAGGTGACCACTATAAAACTGGGTGTTATTTCAAAGACGGAGCGATCGTATGCGTCCAGTATGCGCCGCATGCCAGACCCCAAGCTTTCTACAAGCTCTACGTCTTTGAAGACACGCATCAGCTCACGATTTCGGAGCATTGTGCGTCCATTGAAGAAGTCCCCTTCTGACAACCCTGCCACAAGACCACCTGTGGAAGTAATGGTCACTCGGTCAGAGAAGAACTCCACAACTGGCCAACCCAGATTGTAGTCGTTATGAACTACAGCATTGATAAATGCCTCCCTCAGGGCAACTGGATTGATGAGCTTGCGCTCCAAGCGATTGCGCGGCGTGATTTTTGCGAAGGTCTTGTTCTCGACGGCAAGTTTATCAAGAACTCGATATATCGCCGTTATCAAGCATTGATAGCCATATTCCTCGTTTTCTATGAGGTCAATCTTGTCGGTTCCCTCGTATTTGGCAACCTTGATGGACGCTCCGTTGTTGTCAGCCAGAAGATAGGCGAGAAAATTATACTTACCATCGCTGTTCTTCATATCAAGGTTTTCTGCAAAATGCTCACCCAGAGCCAGTCCATGCTGGCTGTAATAGATGTGCAACTGCTCGAAGGTGAAGCTCTGACGCGATGAGGGCATCGTTGATAAAGTGGTAGTTTGTCGCTGAGCAATCAATCGCTCAATCATTGCTTCAGTCATTGGCTGTGCGGATGCGCCAACGCGGATAAAGCAACCTTGTTCAGTCATGCCCTTCTTCCGCAAGTAATACGGCTTCTGCGTCCCACTCGACACAATGATACGGATGATGTCCTTGCCATCCATCTTCTCTGCCACGACATCAAACAATACCAATATTTTTGGACGAATATTATTTGCGAGCCTGTCAGCGATTTTGCGCTGATCTCCATCAGGGTCAGAAACACCATAAACCGTACCGTCATCAGCAACACCGACCAGTATCTCTCCCCCGCCGTTGTAATTCAGGAACGATACAACGTCCTTCTCGAGCTTGTCATTTTTGGCAAGTTCGCGCTTATACTCCATCCGATTTGACTCCAGGTTAGTCAAAAGTCCCACTTTCCGTTCGCGTTGTTTATGCTTTCATTATACACTCGACCACAGAGAGGCTACTGTTGGCAAAAAGATGCTGTGGTATCCTTGCTGTTTTTGTTGCAGCACAGCTCCCGCCTAATTGTCAGCCCACATTTCACACTGGCCTATGACCGTCGCAACCGCATCTTCGACTCCCTCTGGCGGGTAGTCATACTTCTTTAGCAATCGCTTAACCTCCATGCGCATGCCAGCGCGTGCAGATTCTCTTCTATACCAATCGATAGTCCGATTCTTTTTAAGAACCTCGGTCAGTTCTCTTGTCATGGCGATAAGCACATCGTTTTCGTAGAAGTCCTTGATGGCAGCAGGTCTGGTGATTGCATCATAGAATGCCAGTTCTTCATTTGAAAGTCCTAGGCTTTCACCCTCTTCTTGTGCTGCCTTTATTTCTTCGGCAATCTTCATCAGTTCGGCTATAACCTTCTCATTGGATAGCATGCCGCTAATATATGCCTTCATTGCGCGAGATAACATTTCTGAAAACTTTTCAGATTTTACAAGATTTGTCTTTCGGTAGGTCGTTATTTGTTCAGCAAGCAGCTTCTTCAATACCTCAACTGCAAGATTGCGCTCTTTCATTTTTGAGATCTCTTCTAAGAACCTTGCGTCGAAGAGCGAGAACTCTATTCCTTCGTCTGAGAATAGATTTATTACACCCTCATTCTTGATGCTCGCTTTGAGCAGCTCATTGATGCAACCATTTATTTCCTTTAAGGATAATGGCTTATTTTCACTGGTAACACGAGTGAGCAATGTGCGAACAACCTCGAAATACGCAGCTTCGTGCCTCTGTTCTGCAGTAAGCAGACTGCGGCAAAGCGAAAGCGCTTGGCGCAACAATGCAGCCTCTTTGATGAATGCGTCCTTGTGGCTCTTCATTCCTTCAGAATTTGATTCATCGAGAAAGCGGATCTCTGGATAGAGCAAGAGAGGCACCGTAATGGTTGCAATATGATTGACTCCTCCCCTGATTGCGTCTGCCCGATCAAGATCAGACGCAGAATCATCCATAAACGCTGAGTAATCATACCCATACATAAGGTCACGACAAACCTCAAGCTTTTCAACAAATTTAGGCAGAGCGGTTTTAGCAATATCTGTGTCACCATAATTGTGTTTATCACGATTCGTGTAATCGTTCATTGCCTGTTTTAACGCCCCAGCAATCCCAACGTAATCAACAACAAGACCGCCCGCTTTGTCTTTGTACACACGATTGACACGAGCAATAGCCTGCATTAAGTTGTGTCCAGCCATTGGCTTATACACATACATCGTAGCCAGTGAAGGTATATCAAATCCTGTCAGCCACATATCCACAACAATAGCAATTTTGAACGGATCATCATTGTTCTTGAATCTGGTTGCCATTTCATCGCGATACGTTTTATTCCCAATAACTTTGCGCCACTCCTCTGGATCCTTATTCCCAGATGTCATCACAACATTGGCCTTTTCGCTCCATTCAGGGCGCATTTCAAGAATTCTTTGATATATTTTCATCGCAATTGTACGCGAGTAGGCAACTATCATTGCCTTTCCAGTCAGCTCTGTCGCACGATTTTCCTCATAGTGCTCAATGATGTCCCTGCACAAGGCATCAAGAGTTTGGTCGGCACCTAGAATGCTATCAAGGCGCCCAAGTTCCTTTTTGCTCTTTTCTATTGCGTAATGCTCGGCCTCTTGTGCCATGAGGTCATATTCTGCGTCTATGCGCTTTAGAATATCTTCATCAAGCTTTAGGTGAATGACGCGACTCTCATAATAAACTGGCTTTGTGGCATCATCTTCAACCGCTTGGGTCATGTCATATATATCGATGTAGTCTCCGAACACTTCAACCGTACTGCGATCTTTGCTTGAGATTGGCGTGCCAGTAAAACCGATAAAAGTGGCGTGTGGAAGATTCTCGCGAATGATAAGCCCAAAGGACTTTTTGATCCTTCCTTCCTTATCGGCAGACTCGCTAATGAATTGACTTCTATGCGCCTCATCAGCCATGATAATCAGATTTCTGCGATCAGATAGGCAATCCTCGGATTCCTCAAACTTTTGCGCCGTAGTGAAAATAATGCCGTTTGCCTGTCTGCTGTTGAGCAATTCTTTGAGATGCTCGCGACTTCGAGCCCGCTCGGGTGTCTGGCGAAGAAAATCTGCACACTTGGCAAACTGTTTGAATAGTTGGTCGTCAAGATCATTGCGATCAGTCAGAACAACAATAGTTGGCGAGCTTACCGCCTCTTGAAGCAGTCGAGCATAAAACACCATTGACAGGGATTTCCCGCTGCCCTGCGTATGCCAAAACACACCTCCCTTGCCGTCTGTTTCAGTCGCACTTTGAGTTGACTCAACTGCTTTGCGAACGGCAAAGTATTGGTGATATGCTGCAAGAATCTTTACATCGCCAGAAAAGCAGATAAAGTTCTTAATGATGTCAAGAAAGCGTGCTTTATCAAACATGCCTTCGAAAAAGGTTTTGTAATCAGCATATTGCGTATTCTCATAGCCCCCGTCTTTTGTCTTCCATTCCATGAAGCGATCTTCACCCGCCGTGATAGTGCCTGCCTTTGAGATAGCCAAATCACTTATAACGCAAAAAGCATTGTAGGCAAACAGCGAGGGGATATCATTCGTCATATAATTTCGCAACTGGATATACGCTTCACTTGCATCAGTATCTTCACGCGACGGGGACTTCAGTTCAAAAACAGCAATCGGCAGACCATTGAGAAAGATAACTACATCAGGGCGCTTCGTGTTGTATTCCTCAACTGTCCACTGATTAATCGCAACGAAATTATTGTTGTCGGTGTTTTTGTAATCAACAAGTTGAACCAACGCAGAACGTTGCTCTACGCCATCGAAATAATTAACCGACACTCCGTTTTGCAGATAGTCCATGAAGACTGTATTTCGCTGTAGGAGTGTCCCGTCGCCCAGATTGCGCAGTTTGTGAATTGCTTCAACTAACGCCTCTTCTGGCACATTTGAGTTGATTCTGCGCAAAGACGGCAACAAGTCGGGCTCATACAAGGGATTCGAATAATCACGCTCAAAATCTGGTCCGTAAACGTGATCATATCCTAGGGTGTCCCGCAGTACCGCAAGGACCACATTCTCGTAGCTTTCTTCAGTGTAGGACATAATTACATCTCCCCGCATTTTTCTTTTACATAACGAGCCTGATGTTCAAGTTCTGGAAAAAGAAAGGCTCTGTTGATGCCGATTGCATCAAGTGCACTAAGCAGTTCTGGCTTGTCGTCTTTTGGCACAGATATTTCTATTTCAATTTCAATTCCCTTCCCTTTTTCCAATAGAAATGGCTTCAAATCAAAATTATTCTTTTGGTAATTTTCTGCTTGATCTGGACCGCATATGCCAGACAGAACATGTGCTCCATGCTGCCGCTTTATTCTTTCATTGTTCAGTGGAACCGCAAGGGGAATAAAGGATTCTGCCAGCACTTTTTCAAGCTCGGGAGAGCGTCCAGTCATGGGATTCGGTTCGTAGTGAAAAGTACCTCTATCCCTTAAAAACCCTATCATCCCTTTTGCTGTTGGAACTGGACACTCCGCAAGCGCTGCGGTGACGACCACTCTGGGTGCATCAATTCGCTCCACATAGTCGTAAAGTACCAATATTTCTCCATCATCATTCTCATCAGAAACACAAGCAAAGTAGAGCGCTACTAACGGATTCGTTGTAAAGTCAAGGAGTCTCGTGGGTAATCCGTAGTGCTGCATTTTAATTAATCTCTCGACTGGATTTTTCGAAAATTCCTCGGGTGTTTTCAGCAGCAGTTCATGAATTAACTTGTGCTCCTCGTTAAGCAAACCATCCCGGAAAACACTTGGGATCAAAGATGGATATCGCTTTGGATGTCCACGATACAGCAAGACGCCCGTATCCTGCTCGCTTGCCAGTGCAGCGTTTTGCAGAAACACTTCTAAATACGTGCTAAGCAAGGTGGAGTCACCCTGATCTGCCTCTATGTTTTCACGCACAATGTCCATCCTCCTCCATCACTAGTATAAATCATCATTTAGTGGCATAGTCTGCAACTGATAGCTCGCCAGATAACAGGCGAGGCAAAAGAGTGTCGCGCAAAGTGGTCAACCTTCGGTTTTCAGCGTAGTTTTGGAAAATCTTCTCGAATAAGGGCTCGATAAGAGACGAATATTCAGTGAAAGTTTCCTCAGGCGGCAAAAACAATGGCAACGCCTTAATTGTGGTCAAACTAAGATTCGCTTGCACCGCTTGCTGGATGTTCTTTGTATAAAAATCCGAATGTAGCTTACCCACAAAAAAGCTGTAAAGGGCAACTGGATTGATTTCGGAAGTGTCGGCTCTAATGATTGCTACGGCTTGATTGGTGTTAGCGGGAAGCAAGTCTTCGCGAACAAATGCAAAGCGTCCTAATGTGCCTGCAATAGTGAATATGATGTCGTTTGCTCGAATCACTGAACGGTTTAGCAAAGCGTTCGTTTCGTCATCGATGAACGCCAGCTTTCCAAAATCAATGGAATGGTCATCCAAAATGCTTTCAGCCTTAACAAAATTGATGCCTTTCTCGACAAATTGCCTTTTCAAAGTTGTGGGTGTTGTGCCCTTGGTGACTGAAACGCATAATTCGCTAAGGGAAACTTCTCGCCAATCCTCTGGCATCACACCGCCCCAAGGCTCGAAGTCCACGAACCATGACTTGAAAATCGCCTGCGCCATCTGCTCTAAATGATGATTTAGCGTCTCCCTCCTATTATGGATTGGTTCGATTAAGCAAAAGAGATAAGGAGCATCATGAAAGACAAGCTGATAACAGAAATCCAAGTAGGCATGGCATCGATATTATCACCGGCGCAGCTAGACGAACTGCAGCAGGTACTTGCACACTCGCTGAGGGATTTAGAGGTGACAAAGGTATTTCCTGAATCCCGCCAAGGCACAAACAACAAGGAGTTATTGGATGTTTTCATAGGCGCGAAAAGAATTGAGGGATGCTCCGAAAAATCACTAAGGTATTACGCAGCAACCATCCAAAAAATGATCACCAATATTAGTAAACCCGTCCGAGAAATCAACACTGACGATTTACGGAACTATCTATCTGACTATCAGTCCAGCCATTGCGTAAGCAAGGTTACGATAGACAATGTACGACGAATATTTTCTAGTTTCTTCAGCTGGCTTGAAGACGAGGATTATATTCTCAAGAGTCCTGTGCGTCGTATTCGCAAAGTGAAGGCCGATAGGCCAATTAAGGATACTTTTTCTGACGAGGGGTTAGAGTTGCTCCGCGACACTTGCAGCAACATTCGGGATCTGGCGATGATAGACCTCCTGGCCTCAACGGGCATGCGCGTTGGTGAGCTCGTTGGGCTTAATCGTGAAGACATAAACTTTCATGAACGCGAGTGTGTTGTCTTTGGAAAGGGCGGCATTGAGCGCTTAGTCTACTTCGATGCGCGAACAAAAATCCACCTGATGAATTATCTCGACAGTCGCAATGATGACAATCCAGCACTGTTCGTTTCGTTAACGCAGCCGAAGAATAGACTCTTGGTTGGGGGAGTTGAGACGCGACTTCGCGGCATCGGCAAGCAGGCTAACCTACACAAAGTTCATCCGCATAAATTCAGGCGCACGCTCGCTACGCGAGCCATAGACAAAGGAATGCCGATAGAGCAGGTGCAACATTTGCTCGGTCATGTAAAAATAGATACGACCATGCATTACGCGATGGTCAACCAAGCGAATGTCAAAAACTCGCACAGGAAGTACATTGGATAGAAGGCGGCGCAAATGAGCAACTGGAGGCAATGCACGTTGGCTGACCTCGGCGAGATTGTCGGAGGGGGTACGCCTTCGACAAAGAATGATAGTTACTACGGAGGCGACATCGCCTGGATAACACCTAGGGACTTATCAGCTTTTAAAGAACGGTTTATTGAGCGTGGAGAGCGCAATATAACAGAGGAAGGTTTAAGGAACAGCTCTGCTAGACTCATGCCGGCGCAAAGTATCCTGTTCACTTCTCGCGCCCCAATAGGGTATGTGGCTATTGCAAAAAATGAAGTATGTACTAATCAGGGATTTAAGAGCATCATCCCAAGCAACCAGACAGATTATCTTTTTCTTTACTACCTACTCGTGCATAATCGTCGCATAATAGAAGGCATGGGCAGTGGAACAACCTTCAAAGAAGTATCTGGTACAACGATGAAACAGGTTGAGGTTTTTATTCCAACAGATATTGCAGAGCAGAAGGCAATCTCAGAAATTCTTGGTGCACTTGATGACCAAATTGAGAACAACAACAAGATAAATCATCATTTAGAGCAGATGGTGCAGGCGATTTTCAAGTCATGGTTCGTGGACTTCGAACCATTTGGTGGTGGACAGCCTGCATCGTGGTCAATCGGAAAAGCGGAAGATTTTTTTGATATTGCTATTGGCAAAACTCCGCCGCGTAAAGAGCCTCGATGGTTCACCACAAATCCGCATGATGTTGTTTGGGTTTCCATTTCCGATATGGGCAGTTGTGGAATGTATATCAGCGACAGTTCAGAATATCTTACAGCCGAATCCGTGGAGCGTTTTAATGTAAAAGTTGTTCCAAGTGGCACAGTGCTTTTGAGTTTCAAGCTGACCGTTGGGCGAATATCAATTGCTGATGGAGTAATGGCTACAAACGAAGCTATTGCACATTTCAAGCAGTCGAGTCAAGAAACACTGGAATATCTTTATTGCTATTTGAAATCGTTTGATTATCAGTCGCTTGGCAACACCTCGTCTATCGCAACGGCTGTGAACTCCAAAACCATCAAGGCAATGCCGTTTACAATGCCCGACGAAAAAACCATCACAGAATTTCATGCGGTAACCGCTCCGGTGTTTGAACAAGTGCGAACAAACCTTGCGGAAAACATCCGCCTTGCTGCTCTCCGTGACACCCTCTTGCCCCGATTGATGTCTGGCGAACTATCAGTTGTAGACTATGCCGCTAAATGATGATTTATCTTTTTGTTTTCTGCAATCCGTGCATCAAGTACTGATAATACTCCGACAATACTGGCTTGCTCTTCAAGAGATGGCAACCTAATCTCGATGCTGTTAAGCAGAGTTACGGTTAAGCTTGGTACTGCAGTTCCAACATTCATTTCGGCAAGGTTAAGTGTCTTGAGGAAGTAGTAGAGATACTCTGGGATAACTCGTGCTTCATCAATAACCGTGTAAAAAAGAGTATCCACAGTCCAGAATGGCCTATCGACAAAAAAGAGGTTACTCAATGTGCCCTTCCGTGGTATCAAGACTGATTTTTTATCATATAGCGATGTTTCAACATATCGCATGATTCCGCCAGATCCGTAAGCAGGTATTTCTCCATCTCTTAAACTCTTGTGATCCCTGCCATACTTAATTTTACAGATTTCTGAAAGTGCGTAGGTTTTCCAATGCTCAATCATACGCCTTATCCTCTGACAGCATCAAATCGACCTTTGTTGCTCCAAGTGTAGCAAAATTACACCATTCAAGCACAAAAGCATCGGTTTCCATATCATAGATAATATCAACTTCCTGCTTCTCTTTCTCATCATGGAAGTTTTGAGTCACACGGGCTTCGACTTCAATACTGTATCGCGTTTTTGTATTGTTATCAAAATGCTCAAAGTCCACAATTCCAATTAATCTTTCTGAAGCATACGAACCTGCATCAAAGCCATATAGTGATTCAATCTGGCGGGCGAAAGCATCTGAGTCCATCAGTAAGAATAATCGTTCAGAAATCGCATCAACAACAGAGACGGGAAACTCTCGAGCCAGGAGCTCTGAGAATTCTTGATAATTTCTGATGATCTCAATTTTTTCACCAAATGCTTTCTCGTAGCGATTCAGGAGAGAAGTATCAGTACAGCGATTATCTTTACAGCAGAAAACTAAGCGCTCATCGGGTGAATCCTCTTTATAATTCTTAATTGACTCCCATATGATTGCATCCTTAAACCCTTTATCCTTTGACTTTTCAGCCTCGAAAGGAGCATCACCTCTGATGGCCATTTCGATCAACGTAGAAAAACAACTGTCAGGCGGGTTTGGGAGAAGGATTATTGGTACCGAAACTTCACATTCTCCCCTCTGAAATGATTTCTTCATTTCTTCGAATTCATGCTTAAAGCAATCCTCGTAACCAAACGTCCAATTGGGCAATGAGACCAGCTTGAGCCTGTCTACCACATTTTTATGTTGTTCAAGTTGATGCATACTCAATTCTTCAAACACGATTTGAGGGATGAGGATTTTAATCTTTTCACATAAGTCTGATTTTTCAATCTCCTCCACATACTTATCAAGTGCTTTTAGTAGGTACAACTGCGTAAAGTCATGATGATTCTTTGTGAAAAGGACATTTGTATCAAATACAAAACTAATCATCAAACTCTGCTTCTTTAAGTCCGAATCCGATCGTCTCAAGACGTATGCGGATTTCACCCTCCAGCTCGTGTGAACGTCTAAACATCTCAGAAAGCTCGCCTGTCAACCGTGTCATCTTCTCATCAAAGGGTTCTCCATCGTCCTCTTGCGGCGCAACACCAACATATCGACCGGGGGTGAGAATGTAGTCCTGCTTGCCAATATCTTCTGTTGCCACCACAGCACAATAACCTTTCACATCCTCAAGTGTGCCAGCGTTATAAGCCTCAAATGTTGCTGCAATCTTGGCGATATCTTCTGCAGTCATTTCCCGCAGTTTACGGGTAACCATCGTCCCCATATCACGCGCGTCAACAAACAGCGTTTTGCCCTTCTGCTCTTTGTTGCGATTGAGAAACCAAAGTGAAACAGGTATTCCCGTTGTGTAAAACAGTTGCGTTGGCATGGCAATTATGCCCTCAACAAGGTCGTCTTCTACAATTCGCTTGCGAATCTCACCCTCTCCTCCACTTTGAGATGAAAGTGATCCGTTTGCAAGCACCATGCCAATTTTCCCATTGGGCGCAAGGTGAAATATCATATGTTGCAACCATGCAAAGTTCGCATTGCCAGAAGGTGGAAGTCCGTATTTCCAACGCTTATCATCATCAAGTGAGCCATTGTTCCAATCAGAAAGATTGAAGGGTGGATTTGCAAGAATAAAATCTGCCTTCAGCTGTGGGTGAAGGTCATTGTAAAATGTATCCGCGTTATGTTTTCCTAAATCTCCATCAATACCATGAATGGCAAGATTCATGAGTGCCATTTTGCGCGTGGTAGGATTTGACTCCTGCCCATAGACTGGCAAATCTCGAATGTTGCCTGCACGGCTTTTTGCAAAAGCCGCCGATTGCACAAACATACCACCCGATCCACAGCAAGGGTCATATACTCGCCCCTCAAATGGCTGCAGTACTTCAATAAGTGTCCTTACGATGCAAGATGGTGTATAAAACTCACCTGCTCTTTTTCCTTCTTGATCTGCAAATTGTGCTAGGCAATACTCATAGGTGCGCCCCAAAATATCTTTGTCAGCTCCGTGCTCAATCATTTCGATATTCGTGAACAAATCAACGACGCTGCCGAGCCGTCGCTTATCAAGCTCAGCACGAGAAAAGGTCTTTGGCAAAATATCTTTCAGGCTTTTGTTTTCACGCTCAATTGCACGCATCGCATTATCGATAACTGTACCAATCTCTGGTAAGTGTGCTGCATCAGAAATAACATTCCATCGGGCATCTGCAGGCACGAAGAAAACGTTTTCAGCGGAATACGCATCGCGGTCTTCTTCGAAGCCCTCTCCTTCTTTCCTAAGAACTTCATATCTCTCTTCAAATTTGTCTGAAATATACTTAAGGAAAATAAGACCAAGAATTACGTGTTTGTATTCGGAAGCGTCCATGTTTCCACGAAGCGCATCAGCGGCTTCCCATATCTTTTTCTCGAAGCCAAGATCAGCTGTACTCTTTTTTGCCATTCCACGTCCCTTCAAGTCTTGGTACGTTACATTCTATCAAGAATGCGGGTAGTCATCTGAGGGTCTCTGTGAATCAAGCTCAAGTCTAGCTGTCCAACTTAGCACGATTATGATACCTGCAAAGAACTTGTCCATTCTCAACCTCAGTCTGTCCACCACGAGTGTAAGCTACAATATGATCAGCTTCGTATTCACTCCAAGCCACACGAGCCTCTATTTCGGGCTTTCCTTCAGAAAGGCATGTTTGACATAAGCCTTCATCTCGACGATAGATATAAATTCTTTGCCCTTCATCAAAAGCTCGTTTGGTGTCCTTTACTATCATGCTGTTTCCATTTTCCCCAATCCAGCGGAAGAAAGCTTGCCGGATAATTCGATCGCGAACTTCTATTTCAGCACTTGATTGTTGACGCTTTTCCGAAAATAGATGAATGTCCGCATCACCCTCTCTATCCTCAACCCAACGCCGATGGAAATCTAGAATGAACTGATGAAACAAATCCAGCTCCTCTTTCTTCACCACATAATTATTGCGAAGGTGTCGTAAAAGCAAGTATGCCGAAATAATGAAATACTCCGTGTTCAATTCGCGCACACTCGTGCTTTGCCCAATCAGGTCACCCTCAAAGGCTTGAGCAAATGCACCCATATGACCCAGAACTGCTTTTGCTGCTTCCGTCTCTTCATAAGAATAGTTACCAATTCCATCTGCCGTACATCCACTCTCAATAAACCCAGTAACTTCTGTATCTTTTATGTCAGTAGGGCCATTTTCGCTTTCCAGTACGAGAAATCTCGTAAGCAAAGCTAGGTGTTGCATACGATCGTTCTTGCGGTTAATCACTTTGAAAAAGCCATGTTTGGAATTATTCTCCTCAATTGGCTCATATCTTTCATAGTCAAACGAAATATCATCTGCGTATTTGACAACAAAATTTCTCGGCAAGCTGGATAACCTGGAATGAGCTTTTTCCATCGTGTTTAGTGACACTCCTTGCTGAAGACGCCAAAAAATATCTGCGGCTGTTTGCTGGTGCAGTTCGTTTCGAGGATCATCCAATCCCTTAACAATATCTGCGTTATAAACCAATTCTTTATCAATGTATTTTCGAATCGCAACTGGCAGAGAAGAGTAGGCTTTTCCAGGCATATCCTCCGAAATGTCGCTCAAGGATTTTGGCAGGCGAATTTCGTCTGCGTAAAACTTCTGAATTGTGTTAATGCGTTGCTGTCCATCGATTACTTCTTTCTTCACAGTATGCTCATCTAGCCTTACCTCTCTTAAAACGATGCGCGGAATATAGAATCGCCTAATTAGGCTGTCGAGAAGCTGCTGCTGACGCTTTGTGGTCCAAACGGTCATTCTTTGGTAAGGTGGGCGCACAACAAAATCTTCAAGATATTCATGAAAATCTTTTACTGATATTGGTTTATGTTCAACTAGGTAATCGGCAATCGGGTTAAACATCTTGGTCGCTCCATCCAGATCGTATCACAACAAATTTTCAAACTAGGCAAGATTAAGTATATCGAAATCTTATTACACGACTTTTCACTTAGAAGCGCACAATAGCAATATGAAGACATTGTGTCCGACTGGAGCAAGCATCGACTGAGTGTGCCAATCAGTCAAATTGTCAGAGGCATCCTGCCTCTGAAACCCTTGGTTCATCTAGTCACACTTTGCAGGTCGCTGATTGACGTTGGTGATGACATGCGATTCGTACGTCATTTTGACTAGGTTGGAAGTGAATCGGGGACAGGGGTGCTCCCCTGAAATTTGCTGCTCGGATGCGGTAGTGTCCGACCAGTTTCTGTCTTTGTGGCACACAAAGACGTTGCTTGCTGCAAGTGGACGCGATTGGACACACGCCGAAAAAGAGAAGCCAAAAAAGGCATCGTCGCCATTTCATGGGGTCACTCCTCCTTCATGCCATCTATTGTCTGGGCTACCAGCTGAAGAGTAGTGAGGAATTCGTCATCTGCTTCACCAGCTGACTCCAGCCGTTTGAGTTCTTGAAGTATGTCAGCCATTTGGTTTCGCAATGCTTTGTGAACGCGGGGGTTACCCTGCACAACGACATCGCGCTCGGATATCCTCCGCAGGAAGTACTCCTGCTTCGTCAGACCTGACAACTTGACACGGACATCAAGGTCGGCATTTTCTTCCGGTGACATCCGAAACGCGACAGCGAGCGAACGCCACCTGCCTTTTGCATCTACTGATTTCTGCATCCTAGAATCCTCCCTCTTCACGTTCATCATTGAGCCTATCTGCCATTTCTATTTGAGTTGATGGGAATAGGTGCGCATAGCGGTAGGTGATGTCAATGCTTTCGTGCCCAAGCCTGCTTGCTATTGCCAGCGCCGAAAATCCCATTTCGATTAACAGCGAAACATGGGAGTGGCGTAGATCGTGGACACGAATTCGCTTAACCCCAGCCTCTTTGCTGCCCCTGTTCATCTCGTGGTGAAGATAGCTCTTGCTGATCTGGAAGATGCGGTCATCAGGCTCGGCGCCGTAGAGCATTTTGAGATACTCTTGCATTTCTTCGGCAAGTGCCTGAGGCATTTGGATAACGCGGATACTCTTTGGGGTCTTGGGCGCAGTGATTACGTCTTCACCCTTCAGCCGTTGGTAGGACTTGGTGACCGAGATAGTTTTCTTCGGGAAGTCAAAATCTGATGGAGTCAGCGCAAGCATCTCGCCCAACCTCAGCCCACACCAGTAAAGCACCTCAAAGGCGTAGTAAGAAACAGGCTTATCCATCATCACGTCTGCGAATTTGAAATACTCGTCCTTTGTCCAGAAAAGCATCTCTGTCGCCTCCTTTTTCCCAATCGGTCCGACCTTGGCGGCAACGTTCTCTTTTAGTTCGTAATGCCTGACGGCATGGTTAAGAATGGCGGAAAGCTGGTTGTGAATCGTCTTTAGATACGTGGGTGAATAACCCTTGCCACCAGAATCTCCGGATGCAAGCATCTCGTTTTGCCACGCAATAACATCCTTTGTCTGGATTTCACTCATCTTCTTCTTGCCAAAGTACGGCAAAAGCTTTGTACGAATGATATTGTCTTTCGTCATCCATGTATGCTCACGAATACGATTTTTCATGTCGCCGGTATATACGACTACGAAATCCTCAAATGACATTGAGAGGTCTGCCGCTTTCTTTTCGAGGAATGAGCGCTCCCAAGCAAGTGCCTCCCTCTTGGTGGGAAAGCCACGCTTCATCTTCTGCTTGCGCTCTCCTGTCCAATCCGTGTAGCGGAAGTACGCAAGCCAGGTATTTGTTTTATCATCCTTATATGCGGTCATCATGCACCCTCCTCACGACATCGGCGCTGCCATAGAGTTTCTCTGTAAAATACTGCCTGCTTACTCGTCCGCTTATCGTGATGTAACCTCGCTGCTCAAGCTCGCCATTCAATCTTCGGATTAGTTTGTAAGCGTAAGCGGGCGATACTCCTAGTTCGCTTGCCACTTCCTCTGCTCTCAAAAAAGTCTTTCCTGCCATCTTTCCTCCGTCATACTAAGCATTTTTGTTTAACTATTCCTATTCTACTAAACATATTTGCTTTGTCAAGCACTTCTCAGCAGATTTCTAAACTTTTTTGTTTTATTTTTGCTTGACATTTCTATGGATTGCATTGATACTGAAACATATTTGTTTATTTAGATTGTCAGGAGGTTTACATAATGGCAGTTGGTGACCGCATAAAGCGCATCCGCATTCTGCGAGATCTTACTCAGAAGGAACTTGGCCTTGCCGTGGGCTTTGAGGAGAATACAGCCGACGTGCGTATCGCGCAATATGAAACAGGCACTCGTACGCCTAAAGAGGATATGCTGAAAAAGATTGCTGCAGTTCTTGATGTGAATTTCCGCGCCATATATGAACCAACACTCTATGCTGCGGAAGACGTAATGTACACCCTGTTTGAGCTTGACGAGCATTACGATCTTTCCATACATGACTTTGACGGAAAGAAGTGCGTTGCGTTCAACTACAGCCTGCTTGATAAATTCTTTGCGGAATGGCAGGTACGCAAAAGAGATCTTGCCGAAAAGACCATCAGTCGAGCCGAATATATGGAATGGAAGCTAAACTGGCCGCAAACCGCTGATGACCTTGGCAAGCACGAGCCGAAAAAACAATGGCGCAAACCGCCAGAAACAACTGACTAGATTACTTTACCCGAGATTTTTGCTATCAGAGTGCTATCGGTAAAACTCCAACACCGCGCTTGACCAGCCGTTTCTTCCCTTTTGGCACTACTCCCACTCGACGGTGCCGGGAGGCTTGCTGGTAATGTCATAAACAACACGACTTACCGTAGAAACTGCGTCAGTAATGCGCTGTGAGACTCGATTAAGTACCTCGTGGGGAATATGGACGTACTCCGCCACCATAAAGTCATTAGTAGCTACCGCACGCACTGCCACGACGGGGCTGTAAGCGCGTTTACCATCGCGCACTCCGACGCTGTAAGTGTCAGTCATTACGGCGAAATATTGGTCGGGGCTCACATCCAAAGCATCAAGCTCTTCGCGCACTATAGCGTCTGCCACCCGCAAAGCATCCAACTTTTCCTTTGTCACTTCACCTATGCAGCGCACACCTAGCCCCGGACCGGGGAAAGGCTGGCGATTTACCAAATAATCAGGTAATCCCAACATCGTGCCCAGCGCACGAACTTCATCTTTATAAAGCAGTGACAGTGGTTCGACAAGACCCACAAAGGCCAAATCTTCTGGCAGACCGCCTACGTTGTGGTGACTCTTGATGTTTGCGCTGCCCGCTTTGCCTGACTCGATGATGTCAGGATAGATAGTCCCTTGCGCCAGATAAGGAATGTCACCTAGCTTTGCAGATTCGTCTTCGAAAATACGTACGAACTCTTCGCCGATAATTTTGCGCTTTTGTTCTGGATCAATGACACCTGCAAGCTTGCTCAAGAAACGCGTCTCTGCATTGACTCGGATAAGGTGCAAGTCTTTGCCTGCAAAAGCTGCTTCTACCTGGTCACCTTCGTCTAGGCGCATAAGTCCTGTATCGACAAAGAT
>Ga0123355_10005961_pt1 | contig 17967 bp, 13 predicted proteins | sample TergutEmb28metaG_3_FD_89872 | JGI IMG/M metagenome (GOLD analysis project Ga0123355, IMG submission 89872) | Embiratermes neotenicus P1 segment gut microbial communities from Petit-Saut dam, French Guiana - Emb289 P1 | ecosystem: Host-associated > Arthropoda: Insects > Digestive system > Gut ... | reverse complement strand
GTGAGAAACCCTCAAAGTGTCCGTTTAAAATTATAGTCGGGTCAAAAAAAAAAAGAAACAGGCGTTTATGAGTTCAAAAATGCAGCCTTCTTCCCCCCCCCCCCCCCCTTCCTTGTACGTCGTCCTTCCTTCGGTATCAGTAACAAACCAAGAGCTCAAAGTGAGAGTGCATATAAGTGTAGCGACAGCTACAGCAGCGGAAGAAACTAGGGGAATGAAGGAAGGCATGCAGAGGGGAGGCTGCTGACAGAGATGGGAGGGGGAAGTCCGTGTTCATTCTTTTCCTGTCCCATCTTCGTATTATTCTTGAGGCGATCCCTTTCACACAGTAGCCTAAACTGTTCTCATGAATAAACGTATTTGAAACATGCCTACAAAGGCTTAGGCCTATTTATATTACGCCAAGTATGTACTTAGATCAGTCTCATAGTAAAAATATACATAAACAGAAGGTAAGGGATCCGAACCTTCCTGAGCGGTTTACGATTAAATACAGAAAGGCCAACACCTGTTCCATAGTCCAGGAAATGTTATGAAATGAACTTAGTTCACTGACTTAAGCGCAATAACTAATTTGCATAATACAGCTAGAACGTATCCTATGACAAATCCAACGCCGGCCGGCACTGCGTTCATGACAAATGTGCAACAGGACTGAAGCTACGCTTCCTGCAAGAAATACTGGACAGCGCGAAGTTTGTTTCAATCAAAGCACATTAATATAATAACATGACGCATTTGTACTGTACTTCTTACATTACTGTTGCTGCAAGGAAAACTGAGCAAAATTTCAGACAAACCGATGTGTTTCAGAGAATTAATGACGATGATGAAGATATGATGATGATATGACGATATGACGATGATGATAGTAATAATAATAAAACTTATAATATAAATTCAGGGCATGTGGAATGTGAAAGCGAAAGAGACACCAGTAATAATATGGGCAAATGGAATCATTCCAAAATCACTCAGACAATACCTGAGCAACGTACTGGGAAAGCGTAAACTTAAGCAGTTACAAAAAAACTGCCATCTTGGGCACTGAACACATAATGCGGAAAACAGTCCTACTAATGTAAAAGTACAAAACATATATCAAGGACGAAATAACATTAATTTAATTAATAAAATTAGCTCCAAAAGAAATACAGAACAGCTGTAACACTACATATTGTAGAAACATGGTTTGTTGCAGGTATATAATTGTAAACACCCTGCATAAAGATGACAACAAATATAACAATGAAGTATTAATGTAAGAGTACAAAACACATAACATAAGACATAACAATGCATGTAGAATAAATTGTAAATACAGAAGACCTGCAACACTACGTACCCTACAAACACGGTTTCTTTCAGGTGTATAATGGTCAATGTGGGCCGGGACAAAACCGTCCAGTCCGTAGCGAGTCGCTACGGGCTGGACGGTCGGAGGATCGAATCCCAGCGGAGGCGAGATTTTCCGCACACGTCCAGACCGATCCTGGAGCCCCACCCAGCCTCCTATACAATGGGTACCGGGTCTTTCCCGGGAATTAAGCGGTCGGGGCGTGACATTGACCACCCAACCCCATCTAGCGCCGAGGTTAAAGAAAGAGTAGAACTATACCTCTGTTTTAAATGTTTTAACAATATAACTTTAACAAGATCATATAGTGCGCTCCCTGATGATGGTGATCACACCGAAACATGTTGGAGCATTTTTCATATAAATTTTAATACTCCTTTTAAAATATTTCATCTGTGCATCAGTTGGTAATAAAACTTTGATAGCAACATGCCTAGCCTAAATTTTCGGAGACTACAGTATTATAATTAAGATGATAGCAACAAGAAAAAGAGAAAATTGAGATTTTTGTGTTCTGTACCGTAAAGAACATTAATTAAACCAATGCTTACAATACAGGGTCTGCTTGTTGTCGTATTTTACCGGTCATCACTGGATACAAATGAAGAAAGTAACAAGACAGCCAATGTACGTATAAAAGTAACACTGAAGCGCGTTCTTGCAACTATTGTTGCAGTAGAAGAGCAACAAGTATTACATATTCTGATTGTGTGTTGGTAGCCTTAGGTATCCAGCATGCAATGCGCATACGCCATGTTGTCTGTGGCTTGTACGACTCTACCATATTTTCCACATTATCTCATAAATGGCATGAATTTAGGAAAACTTTATTGAACATAAAGTATGTGTTTTGACTTCCTCTACAAATGTTTCTCCGACAATTCCAATTCTAAGAAGAAATGAGCGAAATATGATAAAAAAAAATATTGGTCTTCATGCTAAGTACCCGCTATTCTTGTCCGATTCTAACATAACTCGAATTTTCTATATACATTTTCGAATATAAAATCTAACAAAAATCCGTCCAGTCGGAGCCGAGTTGTTCCGTGTGGACGGACGGACATAACAAAGCTAACAATCGCTTTCCGCAATTTTGCGAAAGCGGCTAAAATTCTACCAGAATTACAATCTCTGACTTGTGGAGCTCTTCCTATTGGATCCCTATCCACACCTCAACTTTCTAATAGTGGCAAAATCAATAGGGGAAGCACAGCCCTTCTTTGGGCAAATCGTACAATGGCAAATATAATGGTGTCTGAACAGGGTATTAAGGTAGAAGGGGTACTTTCAATGGTTTTAGTGTGCAACAAACTAAAAAGGAAGATAGAAACAAGAGAAATAATCAATAATTCATGTTCAAGACTAAAACACAGAGCAACGCTGAAATATGGATTATGACGAAAGAAGAATTGAATCTTTATTCTTATGTATTGTTTGAACAGGAATGACTCTTCCGAAAAGACACAGATTTCCGAAAATCTCGGTAAGACAAACATGTGTGGCTTTGCTTCTGCTTGTAAATAATGTCACAGAAATTTTGGAGACATCTGCCGTTTTTGGTAGAACATTATTTTAAATATTTAACAACTGAGGTTCTTGGAATCTCATCCGTGGAAACTTGCTATTTTTGTGCGTGATTTTATCATCTGCAGTTAAGGCCTGAGGCAAAAACAAATTACATTCAGGAAGTAACAATTCATTTTGGATAATTCTGTTGTCAGATTTTCTATGTAGAATGCCAAAGATTACAGTGCACAGAAATAATCACACGATTTTCATCTCTTACTTTGTGTGGGTGAAAAACGAAGGTTGGAAGTGTTTTGACAGAGACATGTAAAAAGAACGACGTAAACCTCCGACCCCACCTACAGGGGTGCTCTTCAAGTTATAGGAAATTGTTGAAATGACGTCAACACAACACATTCCACGAACACGGGATGTTCTACAGCCTTCAAAATTTTAAGCGTTTTAATTCTTTAACATTTTAACATCCTCATCACATCTGACGTGCTTAAGTGCTTCGATAACAGTAAAAAAGTGATATATTTTAGAACACTCAAAACTATGTTTTAATATGTGAATATCTGGTCAACATTCTAATTATTTAAATATTTTAATATGCACCAGTGCAGAGGCATGAACTGTTATAATAAATTGTGGATTCTTCGTAAAAACTGTGACCTGAGAATCAATAAGTGCTTGTGTCATGTAGATGTGTTAGACTACAAAACACAGCCCAGAACTCCTTGAAAATGGCGCAGACTAATGCCGAAACCCGTTGGAGTCACAGTTAAAAAGTGATTACCTTGCAAATGTGTCCATTAACTGCTGGTAAACAAAAAGGTGACGAAAACTTAAGTGTCTGAGGTCAAAGTAGTGTAGAAGGTAACTGGATCTACGAGAGAGGAAGCAGTATTACACACAGCTTGACAAAATGTATAATGAGCAGTTTCAAAGTTTATAATTCTACTCTACCAAATTCACACCCCCAGATTCATTCATAAAATCTCCTCTTCTGGGGTTTCGTCCATCATCTAAATTGTAAACAGCCACAACGATTCGTATTTCCTTCTTTAGACAAAGAACCACCGAACCTGGTGGACCCCTTAGAATGCGTTATTCCCTGTCAATGAACGACGTTTCGGAAGTCGGCTCTATTTCGGTCTTAAGGCAAGGAAGCACCTGACCTGGTGGAACCCTTAGAATGTGTCACTGGGCGACGTTTCGGAAGCCGCTTCTGCTTCCGTCTTCAGACAATGAAGCAACTGACCTGGTGGACCCCTTAGAATGTGTCACTGGGCGACGTTTCGGAAGCCGCTTCTGCTTCCGTCTTCAGACAAGGAGGCAACTGACCTGGTGGACCCCTTAGAATGTGTCACTGGGCGACACTTCGGAAGCCGGTTCTGCTTCCGTCTGCTGCCAGAAAACACCCAACCTAGTGGACCCTTTATATCGAGCTATTCTCAGTCACTGGGTACAGCAGAAACACTCACCTTGTTAAGATATCCGCCTGAGAACAGATCGCGTCCATGGATAGTAAGAGGAAAGCAGCTACAGAAAAATTAAAAATCAAAAACTAAAAACATAAAGCCTGAAACAATCCATAAATTAAAAACAGTTCAGTGACTGAGAATAGCTCAATGTAAGGGGTCGACCAGGGTAGGTGTTTTTTCCTGAAGATGGGAGCACAACTTGCTTCCGAAACGTATTTTTAAATTTAGGTGAGGGACAAAGTAAAAAAAAGGGCAGATAGAGTCAGTGAGTCATACACCGTCGTCAAAGCCCTATAGTGTTGTATTTAAAAAATGTCTGCTCATCTGGGACAGTGGCAGGGCTAAACAGCAGTATATAGCGATCAGGCAAATACTTCGTTTCGACGGTGATAATAGGCGAAATATTATAAACTGAAGTAACCAAATTTGGTACACACGATGACGTGTCACAGAATCAGCTGTTAGTTCTTCTAATTATTTAAAATGCAAACTGTAAAACCTTTCGGAATTCTAAAATTCTCTGCGACCTTCAGGGCTGGTTATGATTTCCAGCGCGTATAGACTTAAACAAAAAGGCACTCATTCATTCATTCATCCATTCGTTCGTTCGTTCGTTCGTCCGTTCATTCATTCATTCATTCATTCCGTAGTCCGAATTACGACAGGTCCACAGCCCCTTCAAAGCGAGTTCTCCACATAGTGCGATCTAGTGCTTCCTCTTTCAATTTACAGTATCCTCTCCTTTACTTAAGGCCATCCAGTAGCTACTTATGTCTTCCTCCTCGTCCTCCCTCCACTTCCACCCATCCCTCTATCTTTCCTTCAATTACTTGTTTTAGAAGGCAGTTTCTGCGCACTATATGACCAACCCAGTTAGCCTTCGTCTTTTTATGGTACGCAGGATATTTCTCTCCTCTTTGACTCTATGTAAAGTTCTTCATTTCTCGCATGATCTGTCCAACGGTCTTCTCCAACCTTCTCCAGCACCACATTTCAAAAGTTAGAAGCTATTTCTGATATACTTTCTACGGGGCTGAGTTATATTTTTCAGCGTCTATACACACAAACAGAGAAACACTAGGGTTCATTGTTAGTTTCCAGCACCTATACACACACTCAGACAGAGCGACAGCGTCCACCACGCTCTGTGCGGGCCTGGCTGCTTCCATACCATAAGTCAAGTCCCGGACGTGGTAATGACGGAAAGGTCATCTACCAGCCAACTTACACCAGGATCCTCGTCTCATTTTAGGTTTTTCATTTTCTTTTCCCCACTAAAATGCTGAAAATCAAGAACACAGCCACTCGCTTGATACTGCTGACGTCCTGTTGACAGTAAATGCCAGTCGGGCTTATGAAACCTCACACATAAGCAAGAAAGATATTACCAACTGCCCTCTTAACCTGCAACTAAAATAATTCTGTGTCATTCTAGGTGGTTCAATATATTTAATTTCATGGATCCCTGCATATCAACTATACTCGTGTTTTGCATTAGAAAGACAGGAAAGTTAAAGATATTTAGGGTAATAATCTTTCCTTAGTATGTGGATTACACGAAGCACAAAGGTCTAAATACATCATACGAAATAACGCAGTTAGGTAATGTTAAAATTGGTGATACAGAATTAACGGTTGAAAAATTTAGAGTGAGATCGCTGAAATTCTCGTTCCACTAGTGGTACTGTACCAGGTACTGAGAGTAACTCTTATCGTCTCCCTGGTGTGGGAAATTAGGTTGTGACATTCAACATTGTTCATAAAGTAAGACGAATCTGCTGCATAGAGAGCAGTGCATCCATGCTATAAGATATTGGTCACTTCAGTCTAGGAAAAGGAACATTTTATTTTAAAACATGTATCTCACTGCGTGACGTTGAGAGTTGATACCAGTTACCAGTTGATTCCCGTATCAGAGTAAGGTAAAAGGTAAATTGAAAGGAGTATAGCTCTACTCTTCCACGACCGCGGCATTAGAAGGGGGTAAGTGGTCAGCAGCACGCCCCGGCCGCACTTTACCTCTGGGAAAGACCCGATACCCATTTTACAGAAGGTTGGGTGGGCCCCAGGTCCGGTCTAGACGGGCGGGAAATCTCGTCCCCACCGGGATTCGATCCCGGACCGTCCAGCCCGTAGTCAGTGGCCATATCGACTGAGCTACCTGGCCCACACCCGTATCAGAGTTATCTCACGAAATCTAGAAAAATGCCAAACAATATAGGCTATATACTGCACACTAATTTGAGTAAATAAACTATGGGATATAAAAAAGTCTTAATCTTCGCACGTTAATTGGTTTTGAAAGTCACAGACCGAACTTACGATCAAACCTGTTTTTCGTACCCGAGACGGGCATGTTCTGTTCTGCAGCATCGAATTAAAAACCGGCCATTCATGTTAATATTAATTTTCGGAAGGTTATAAGTTCAACTTGAAAGGCCAAGGTGTGGCAACGATTGCAATCAGCATGCAAGACGATTTAGAAAATTTCTTCAACTGACCACAAACATCTAAATTTTAGAATGGGGTTTTAGCAGTCGTTCTGAGGACACAAAACAGAGTTCATTTGTCAGGGTCCACGTTTTTTTATGTTCAGTTCATACAGTGGGACATTTTTCCTATACACCTTAGTATACTATACTGACATGTCCATAGTTCAGCAATCGGACAGTAAAACCTAAATATATGTTGACTTTGTAACAATTTGTTGACCCTGTGTATTTTGGATTACAGAAAACGATTCTTTCGACAGTGAAAACTAACACATATATTCTGAGCTAACAGTCGGATAGAGCAATCTATATTGTTGCCTACTAAAAATGCAGGAATTTAATTAGAGTAGTAGTAACAAATACTGACATCTGACACATAACTTAGATTTTATCATCCGCACAATATTGGGTGAGGAGTACAGGTGCTAAATGATCTGTACTCCTCACCCAATATTGTGCAGGTGATAAAATCTATAAGAATGAGATGGGCTGGGAATGTGGCGCGTATGGGTGAGGAGAACGACTGTATAGGTTCTTGGTGGGGAAATCGGAGGGAAGGAGAACACTGGGGAGACCTAGGCGTAGATGGGCGGATAATAATAGGATGGATCGCCAGGAGGTGGGATGTGGATATATGGACTGGATTGGGCTGGCCCAGGATAGGGACAGATGGCGGACGCTTGTGAGTGCGGTAATGAACCTTCGGGTTCCGTGAAATGCGGGGAATTTCTTGAATAGCTGCAAACCAGTTAGCTTCTCAAGAAGGACTCTGCATCATGGAGTAAGTAAGTAATGCTATTCTGTTAACTTATCAGTCTGTTGACGGAAAAAAAAAAAAAAAAGCTGACTAACATTTTACACGCCAAGAATTCGGATACCACAAACTGGTCTCGATAAAGTCCATTTTGACAAGATATAAGCTCAGAGACTTAGCACACTGAGCGCCTCTTGTGGAAACTGAATTCCCAATGTCATGAACATCAAGGCTTCTGGGTTGTGAAACGGCGTCGTTCAGTACAACAGTTACCGACGTTTCGAAAGGTAGTGCCTTCGAAGCGTCGGTAACTGTTCACCCCACGACACAGCATTTCATAGCAGCACAGCTGAAACTTGGAAAACACTGCTGGGAGAAACTCAAAACTCGCATCCATTATGACTTTCCCTTATATCCATATTTTAGGCCATATGAATATAATCCACGTTTTCAGATCCCATAGTGTATGAAACACTTTAATACAAAACCATTCACCTTCAAATGATTATTTGGCTTTGTCTTTACCTTAAGTTTTCCCGACGAAAACTTTGTAAGCATTCTTTTCTTCTATCTTGTGCCTTTTATTTGTGCCTCTTACTTCATCCTCCGCCATGTGTTCTTCGATTAACATTTTTGGGGATTATGCAGTAAAGTAAAATCCTCTATCCTGTACCATTACCTGTGAATCAGTGGCAAACAATTATTTCTGCAAAGTGAAATAATGGAAGCATGCTGGAATGTGACAATGGCGACCCTCCCTGGGTAAAGTTAGCAGCACGTTGCCGCTATTAACAACAAGTGGAAAGCTTCTAATTTTAATGCAATCCGCTCGGTTTGCAGTGTTAATGGACTCACTATTAGGCCAGCACTCCAGTCTCGCAAGCTATTTACCCGTCACTGTAATGGCTTGTACATTGAAGGATGGACATTGTGTAAAACACATGTCAACTACTTGAATTGTAAAACAAACAGCACACGAGAGGTTTACTAACACCAGTAAAACGTTTCCTGGTGTAATGATTGATAATATACAAAAAAATTCTCTCCGAATATCAGGAGATGAAATTGACTTAACGGGATGGATTTTGCTGCCACTGACTTATCTTATCTAAGTTTTACACATGTCGAATGTCACATTTGACAAGGACACTGTTGACTTATCCATTACATGCTCACTTCCTCTGGCTAACAGTTGCAGTTTAGTGTAACAGTCACGTATTATGTTCTTCTTATCGTACAAGCATATATATATATATATAGCTACACTGTTCAATATTATATGGCTTCGTACAACTCTACTGCATTCACAAAGTTCAATACCTGATTTTTGCACTATATTATTTATCGTTGGCTGATTCTCTGACATGTTGCAGTCTGACTTAATAGGCCATCCTCAGCGCGTTCTCTATGACACATGCAGCGTTCGCTTCAACTTATCTATTAGAATTTTTTATGTATGTACCGTTCATCTTGTACGGTTTATTATCCAGACCAACAAACGTATAACACACTTGTATTAACAACATTTTAAATCTTACGTTTATTGGACAGTGCATCATTGTGATAGTTGAAGAATAAAAGACCAACTTGATGTCACTTGCTATTTTATTCCACTTCTTATGTGCTCAATATATTTCGGACATTAATATATCCATCATCAGGAGCTTGCGACTATTCTGTCGAACCATGGTATGTGCAATCTCAAATTCACAATAACATAGTATATTAACAAAGCATTACCAATCAACCAATAGAACATACTGCACACATGAGAACACAAAAATCACAAAGCAGAAAAAACCATAAGAGTCACTATCAACAGAAATACGCTTACCAACTACAACAAAGCAACTAAGCACGTCACATCAAACACACACCACTACATACCATAATTTGCGCTACTGCTAAATGCTCCGACTTTACAGAATAATACGACCAATGTGGTAATTCAACAGAATAGTCGCAAGCTTCTGATGGATATATTAATGTCCGAAACATGTTGAGCACATAAGAAGTGAAATAAAATAGCAAGTGACGTGAAGTTGGTCTTTAATTCTTCAAATACTCTATATATTGTAAGTACTCTTGCACGTTTCAATACATCTGTGTCATCTTCAGACAGTCTTATCCCACTACTGTGCTAAAGCTACAAAAATCATTAAGATTACAAGGTTTGTAATCTTAATGATTTTTGTAACTTTGGTTTGCAAGATTTGTAACCTTAATGATTTCTGTAAATTTAGCAAAGTAGAAGGATAAGTGTCCCTGCAGATGACGCAGCTGTACTGAAACATGAAGGAGTGCTTACAATATATAAAATATTGTTAATTATGTACGTTGCGCACTTGTGGGTCTGGATAATAAATTATCTGTTAGAGTTCTCTCATATGATTAAAATCGGCGACGTGTTAAATGACGTTTAAAATATAATCAAGTTACAGTTAGCACACTATATAACACAGTATAAAATTATACAATTATAAAATTACATATTGTGTCCAAACATCTATATCTCGGTCTTCTTTCGTGTGTAGCAAATTTATGTTGGGTTGCCTTGCATCAGCACAGTGAAGTGTAGGCTTTTTTACTCGGTATTCTGCATCAAGTTACTTCTTTCAAAACCAAAATTAAAAGAAGTCCTATTTAATTAATTTAGATTCCAGGCGTTAAATTTTGGAAAAGTTTAAAAACATATCGGAACGTACGATGGGGTGCTGATACGTCCTTAGGCCGACCTACTTCCCCATGTCGTAGGACGGAATCGATAGTATCGTTGGAAAGAAGAGTCTGTTCATGTGCCGAATTGCAAGTCTTTTCTTGTTACAGAGGCTGAAAGGAAGCATGTCAGGCGACGTGCGCGATTTCAAAAACATGGAGACGCGAGAGGTCATCAATTATTTTTTTCTGAAAGGCAAGACGCCGAAGGAAATTCACACAATTCTGATAGAAGCATTAAGGAACCATGCATCATCGTATGCCACCGTCAAAAAGTGGGTGGCCCGGTTTAAACGTGTTGATTTTTCCATCTGTGACATGCCTCGTCATGGACGACCCAAAACAGTGGCCACCCCGGAGATTATTGATGAAATTAACGAGTTAATCTTGGAAGACCGCCAAATTTAGGCTAAATCAATAGCTGAGCAACTGGGAATCTCACGTGAGCGGGTTGAGTCTGTCACTCATGAAGATTTAGACATGCGGATGCTCTCCGCGAAGTGGGTCCCAAAATGCCTCAACGCAGATCAAAAACGTCAGTGTGAACAATTTCTTGCTCCTCAGCACGGACAATTTATTCACAAAGTCGGTAATTATACATTCAGTTTTCCTAGGTGAACCATTTATCGGGTTGCTATCTAAAAATACAACGATTAAGATACCGAACTATAATTTTGCATGGGTGTGAAACTTGGTCGTTCACATTGAGGGGGAACGAAGGCTGAGGGTGTTTAAGAATAGGGTGCTGAGGAGAATATTTGGGCCTAAAAGAACGAGGTAACAGGGGAGGGCAGACAACTTCATAATGAGGAGGTTAATGATCTATACTCCACAGCCAATATTGTTCGGGTGACCAAATCGAGAAGAAGAGATAGGTGGGGCATGTAGCGGTTATGGGGGCGAGGGGAGGCGTATACAGGGTTTTTGGTGGGGAAACTTAAGGGAAAGAAACCACTTGGAATACACAGGCGTAGATGGGAGGATAATATTAAGATGGATATTCAGGAAGTGGGATGTGGGGCCATGGACTGGATCGATCTAGCTCAGGATAGGGACAGGTAGCGGGCACTTGTGAATGCTTTCGGGTCCCATAAAATGTGGGGAATTACTTGAGTAGCTGAGAACCGGTTAGCTTCTCAAGAAGGACTCTGCTCCAAGGAGTAAGTACGTAAGGTGAACCATTTATAAGGTGGAGTCTAGGGCACTTCTCCAGTGATTTCACACAACCAGAAGACTTACACTCTGTTTTTTGGTTTGGTATGTGCCAAAATTTCTAATTTTATGCAGTAGGTATAATAATGGATTGAGGAAGAGCAAATGACAATTTAGAAAACACTGGGCTTCAAGAGGTCTATTGAAACTTATGGACAAAAGTCACGAAGCAGACGTCACCTACGCGAGACAGAAATATTGTTTCGTACGACCCAAAATGTTCAGGACTTCTAAATACAAGGCACGATATACAGGATGGGCCACGAAAAAGTAGCCCGGGTCCGTAGCATAGGGTAAATACAGAAATTAATACAGTAGCCAAATGCTGAAAGGATATACCATTGTAGAAGATGCTGAAAGTGGCTGCCCCCTGCATCAATACACAGCTGCGCACGTCTAATCATGTTGAGGTATACCCGATGTAACATAGTGAATTTGATGGCTGCAACTGGGGACACTTGAAAAGTACGGTATACGAATCAAATCCGCACACTGAAGGACCACATCAGCCACGCAGTTACCGCCATCAAAATCACTATGTTACATCGGGTATACCGCAACATGACTGTTGACTGACTGTTCAGACATTCAGATTTCAGACGCAATATACATACTAACGTCAGAGAGAATATCACAAGGACACGTGCAAAACGGAAGGCGGGCTACTTTTTCGCGGTCTACTCTGTATTGTGTACGGAAATTTGATTTGTTTTCAGACACGTTCCCAAAATTGCGAAAAGCGACTATTAGGTTCGTCATGTCTGACTGTCCGTCCGCACGGAACAACTCGGCTCCCACTGGATGGATTTTCATTAAATTTGATTTTCGAGTATTTCTCGAAAACCTGATGAGAAAATTCAAGTTTCATTAAAATCTGATTAGAATAATCGGTACTCTACATGAAGACAAATACAAATGTTTACCATTTCTCGCTCAATTCTTCTTAAAAAGAGAAATATTTCAGACCAAACCTGTAGAGGAAATCAAAACACATATTTCATGTTAAATAACTTTCTCTACAATCGTGTCGTTTATGGAATATGTGAAAAAAAATGAACAGCCTGACAGGCCACAGATAACAATATGACCCATGCGCATCGCATGCTGGGTACATAAGGCTATAATCAAACACTCAGAATATGTCATACTTACTGCTTTTCCTTTGCAACAATAGTTGCACGAACGCAACTCCCTTGTTACAGATTGTCAAGCTGCAGCTCTTAAATGCACGTCAGAGACTGTAAAGATAAGGCCATTTAACCCTCTAGGGACGGAACGTGATCCGCCTTATTGCAGGAACCAGTTCGTACCGTGCAGTAAACACTCTCGATCCCGGCTATAAGAACCATAAATTAATGCTGCATATGGCAAAAGTCGCTGTTTGTACTGAGATAAATGTAGGATAAGGCGCATAAATAAATACAGTCTCTGGGCAGAATGTAGAATGTCTGACGGTTAAGTTCAATGGTACAGAAAGTAACCGCTAAGAACAACACTGTCAGTCTGAGGCTCTTAAATAGATACACCGCTTTACACACACACACACACACACACACACACACACACACACACACAAGCCAATCGAACCTCTCAACAACCTCTATGAGAGGAATTTTTAAAAAGGACAATAACATTTATTTTAACAACGAGAAGGAAGAATTTTTTTAACCCTGGCGCTAGATGGAGGTGACTGGTCACAGTCACAGGACAGACCGAGTGATTGGTCACAGTCACTCGGTCTGGAATCAAAACGTGAAGGAAGTCGGTCATCAGCACAAGAGGATGGAAAAAGCGATTGATGCCTAAAATAATTTTCGTTCCAGGAACGCCACATGAGCACCTAAACGAATGCCTAAGCTAAACACAGATTGACCAAATTGCGAGGGTCCATAAGTCTATAAAGGTAATGTGCAGTAAACACGTAAATATCGCCAAGTCCGCGGGCTACAACTGATGTACTTTGTGCAGCATGCTCATTGTTTTAGTAACAGTTGAAGTACATTGTCCGTAAGAGGGTAAAGTACGAAACGAAACATGGTCTCTGCAAGTACAATTTAAAAGCCAATTTGGATTAAGCTAACGTATTTCCCAATTGGGATCACACAGTCATGTGGTTCCATGTGAATACACATTTTCCCATACTCCCAAAGAGACGAGATAAATAAAAACAAGAAATCAATGCAAGTTTATATAGCATTATCTAACTCACACGAGCCATCAATTCTTTATTGTCACATAGGGAAGGCCCATAACTTTTATCAGTTTTTCAAACAAGAATTAAATCTCCCCGGATTCAATTGTGTAATCTCAAGGTATATTAAAAAGCTAAGCCCCTATAATTTGTTACATCGCAGCGGAATTATGGTGAAAACCCGGTGCACAAAATATTGTGACCAGCAAACAGGGTCCCTTTCCTCTGGCAGTGATGCCAGATTTGTTTTCAGTTTCAACTTGGCTTGTTGTAACCCTGTAAATGAATGTGAGGTCCAAATTCGCATTTGACCAGTTCTCAACGCGTTTCTGACTAGCAGGAGTTTTGTTACAAAAGAGAATGCTGTGTTGGACTTGGTCTTATCGTTCTGGGGGGGTTTATACCGCAGTATTTCGAAAACTGGGTCTCACTTCATCTTTGGATGGCATGGGCCGAGGGGTGGGAGTAGATGCTAGGTTGGCGGGCCCATTAGGAAGAGTAGGTGTCTTCCACTGGCGGTCGGGATTGCGCAAAGAGAAACATGAGCTGTCAAGTTCAAAATCTATACAGGCCCATACGTTTTGCTCATCCGGGAATCCGTCAGGTTTCTCCAACAGCAGATGTAATTTTTTTTTGAACCAAAAATTAAAATTAAACTTTAAATCGGCTAGGTTTTTGTCACTAACAACTCTAGTAGCAAGGCCAAATATTAGTCGCAAAACTAAAATTAATCCTTTGTTGAATAAGAAACATTAATTTAAAATATTAACAACGTAACACGCAGTGGTAACTATATGTCCCACCCGCCGTAACTTTAGCACATTGCCGCTCAGAGTGCCTATGTTTCGTGTGATTATTCAATCAATAAGAATAACGTCTCTCACGGACCCAGACTGTATTCTCTGTGACGTGGGTCTGATGTTTTGATACAATTTAGACTAACGCTGCTTTTTATGAGTGCGTGGGTGGGAGTTTGACGCCGAATCGAACAGACGTGGACTCGGTCTTCGTCGTTACGAGGTTACTTACAATGTCTAGATCCTGGTATAAAGAGCCTTTAGGTCCACTACAGTGCATGGAACTACGTACAAGAACAAGATTATTGCTGTAATCACCGAATGCACATCGTGTTCAACCATACATAATTTCGGCTAGTATAAAAATAAATAACTAGGAGGGGGTGCTGATAAGTCCTTTGCCCGACCTACTTCCCCATGTTGTAGGACGGAATCGAAGGTGTCGTTGAAAAGAGGGGTCTGTTCATGTAAGAATTGCAAGTCTTTCCTTTTTACAGAGACTGAAAGGAAGCATGTCAGGTGACGTGCGTGATTTCAACAACTTCGAGACGCGATCTATCATCAAGTTTTTTTTTTTTCTGCAAGGCAAGGCGCCGAAGGAAATTCACGCCATTCTGAAAGAAGCATTAGGGGAACATGCATAATCGTATGCCATCGTCAAAAACTGGGTGGTCCAGGTTAAACGTGGTGATTTTTCCACCTGTGATGTGCCTCGTCCTGGACTACCCAAAACAGTGACCACCCCGGAGATTAATGAAACAATTCACGAGCTAATCCTGGAAGACCGCAGTTTCAGCTGAGCAACTGAGCATCTCATGTGAGCGGGTTGGGTCTACCATTCATGAAGATTTAGACATGCGGAAGCTCTCCGCGAAGTGGGTCCCAAAATGCCTGAACGCGGATCAAAAACGTCAACGGTGCCAGTCGTCTGAGCAACTTCTGCAATTTTTTCAGCGCGATCCAAATGATTTCCAGTCGCGATTGGTGACCATAGACGAAACCTGGTTATATCACTATGACCTGGAGACAAAGCAACAATCAATGGAATGGCGGCATAGCGGCTCACCCCTCCCAAAAATTTCCGAGTGCAAAAATTCGCTTGAAATTTTCTGGCCTCAATTTTTTGGGATCAGGACGGTATCCTCCTCAGTGATTATCTTCCAAAGGGCCAAACTATCAACGCGGAGTATTACTCGTCTCTGCTGGTGCAATTGAAGGACTTTTGAAGGAAAAATGCCGCGGGAAGGTCACCATAGGGTCTTGTTCTTGCACAACAATGCCCCAGCACACCTGGCACTTGCAACTCACAAGCAAATGGCCTACCTGGGCTTCCAATGTCTTGATCAACCACCCTTTTCTCCGGATCTGGTCCCGTCGGATTACCACCTGTTCCCTAGACTGAAAAAACAATTGAAAGGTCGCCAATTTTCGTCCGACGCGGAGGTCGTAGCTGCCGCGGAGACCTGATTGGACGGACAATCTTCTGAATTTTTTTTTAGTGACTTGCAAAAGTTAGAGCTACGAGCTAAGAAGTTTACTGAGCTTCGTGGGGAATATGTTGAATAAATCCCGAGTTTGGTCGCTGTAGCTTGTTTCCTTCCCGGTCGGGCTAGGGAATTATCAGCACCCCCTCTTATCTTATCTCTTCTCGAACAGGCCCGCTGGATCTCATCAGTTAAACGTTAATTATTCCACAGACTAACTTTTTAAGGGCACAAAACGGCCGTTCATAACCGTACTGTCGAACTAATTTATTTTATTTAGCCTCCTGCTACCTACACGTTTCAATACTGAATTAATTAGCAAAGTGACGTAGATTTATTTCAGGCTGGATGCGAAACAAGAATACCGCGTCTGGCAGAGAGACATAAATTCAAACGAAGCGCGCCATATAAGAGGGAAAGTTTCAGATCGTCACAGATAGGGAGCGCGTGGTCCCTCTAGCGCAGTCCTTTGTTAAATGTACCGCTTGTTACAGGTGAGATGTGTGGAGACAACTTACAGGTGAAAGACACAGACACAACACTGAAACACATTACGTCACAACTCCGCCCCCATCACAATATGGCCTCGGCTCTCATTGGCTCACACATACCTAGCCTCGCAGCTTTTTAGTCACGCCCCCTGCCGAGCCGCGGATGACAGATGAACATCACGCTCCGCCCAAGAAAAAAAGAGAAGAATCAATTTTATGGCGCTATGAGCCGTGAGGTTACGTTGTTGCTTGATGACGTCATGCCAATCTCTTGATGTACTGCCCACGTGTCGCGGCATTGGAGGAAAGTGTGTGTGCTTTTTGGAGTGAGACATGGCGAAGGAATGATTGACAGCTGTCAAGCTGCCAGCGAAATCTGGCGTCTGTATCAAAGAAGGAGTTCTTCCTTATCGTGTCATCTCCTGCTCTCAACACTCGACCGCAGTAATTTCTAACTTGGACTGTAGCTGACCCACATCAAGTGCCTTCCTTTATCCCCCGGCGAAACGAAACGCCACGGGATGGGTAACAAATTCATTCATCATTACCAGAACAGTCTTCTTTTTGTGTGCGAATAATTATATCGGTCTCCAACCCATAAGCTCTGCATGATTTGCAATTATTTACGTTTCCTTGTAGAACTCACGGAAGTTATATCTAAGTGGTAAATAGAGATAGAAATAATGACGATTAAAACCGTTGACTTCAGCAGTTGTGTCCTGGGAGTGACGGAGCAAGAGCGGGGATGAGTACAGCCCTTGCGGACGCAAATTTCAAGCAGGGCCTATCAAAATAAACCACTGTAGTGTTATGTCGTCCTCAACAAGCCTAGGCACATTTCTTGTTTAAAACCGTACGTAGGATTACACTGCTAACAGACTGCTTCTCCAGTTAAAACTTCTTAGACTGATAACGACTTTAATAAACGTGTGTTTAAACACAAAACATTTGATAAGTTACAGTATTTATACAGGGTGTTTCTGTCGCTAGAGGCCCCAAACTATTGTTTATAAAAAATTATGTTATTGAGATAATGACTTGAAAATTTATATACACATATCGGGAACGATGCAAAATAGGACCTGCTGATAATCGATGCTAAAACTGGTCTCCTTTCACATCCAAGCACACTTGAATGCGTTTCTCCAAATTCTGGAATACTTTTCCCAAAGTGTCGACGTTGACGGCTTGAATCTCTTGGCATACAGCGTTTGGGGCCTCTAGCGACAGAATTACTCTGTAGTTTAAGCCACGTATTTGGTGAGTCATCTTCAGGCTAACAAGAACGAAATTAGGCTTACAATAATAATAATAATACTAAATGTAATGCAGTCCCGTTACAGTCCTGGAGTGGCCCAGAGGGTTCCAGGAAGTTAAGGTTCCCAGATTTCATGACAACGGCACAGGACGGTGGTAAGGTTGTCAGCCTTACGCACCGGCCGCCTTTACCCCCAGGAAATGCTCCTGGTACTAATTTCTGT
>Ga0123355_10005960_pt1 | contig 17967 bp, 8 predicted proteins | sample TergutEmb28metaG_3_FD_89872 | JGI IMG/M metagenome (GOLD analysis project Ga0123355, IMG submission 89872) | Embiratermes neotenicus P1 segment gut microbial communities from Petit-Saut dam, French Guiana - Emb289 P1 | ecosystem: Host-associated > Arthropoda: Insects > Digestive system > Gut ... | reverse complement strand
CGACACCGCGTAGTCACCCGACAGATGGGTACCGACCTGGAAGAATTTATAAGCTCTATCTTTATGATAGGAATGGAGATTCATGGACCAGGCTCTTTATACGTTGTCATAACACAAAAACAGCAACACACAGTGTATGTATAAATTTCTTGTGTATTCTAAATACATTTTACGGTAACAGGAATGGTGTTCATTGCACCGACACCACAAAACCACATAAACACTACAAGGTTCACACCTTATTCAGTTTCACGTATTCAATCTAATTTTCTCTTCTCCACTCCACGTAGTTTATTACATATTCTGTCATTATTCCCTGTTTAATCCGTTCCCATTCTCTGTTCTGTCACTGTGGGTTACGATTCGGCGGTTCGCCTGCAGATTGTACCAGCTGAATACAGATTGCGCTAGTGAATTGAGACATTGTGACAGTCTGTTGTTACAGTAATTGCTTTAGCATGATACTAGACAGAGTGACGCACGTACGCGCCGGCGTCACTTCGTAGTTGACTGTGTCGACATACATGACATGCAAAAACAGGGACTTTTTATCGAATCCGAAAGCTGGTATTGCGATTCAAAAGTGTTCGTAATTTTATACGGTTTATTAAGCTTATACAAAGACAACATGACAAAAATTTAATAGAGAAATATGTACAGAATATCTACAGTAGCAGAGACCCACGTTTTAACACACCTGATACCAACGTGGACAAAACTGGACACAGTCCTGAGACAGCTTCATCCATCCTCCATAGTTACAAAGTGTTTTATGCATTTCGGACTCTATGCTATGTCCCTTCAGAATCCGTCCGTATCGTTGGAATATTTTCGTCAAGTTCCCAGCTTTTACGAAGTTTTTTGTTGACAATGAATATTTTCGGACGAAAGAGTGATATTCCTGCTTCGAAACACTAAGCCTAAGAACCATACGTTTTCAAGTCCATTACTAACCAAATGCAAATGTTATTCGCACATACCCGCCGTATACTGCGACCTTGTGTTTCATCCCCGTACCAAGAATGAGTAATTGATCACGTGATGAAATACGAACAGGAAATCGGAACTGCAGTTTTCACATACAGATATTTTTAATGTAAGGACATTTGTGTATATACAACACCGTGTTTAGATAATGTATAATACTTACATAGGTGTTTAAACACTGACATATATAGATACTCTTCCTAGGATAGGTCTAAATAAAATTGACATTTTGTGAAAATATTAATTTTTGAATTAAATTATTTTAAACTTTGCTATGATGCACGAAACAGTCTCTGTCCCACTGTCTGATGCTATGCTGTTCTAAATTACGCCTTCAATGTGTCCACTGTATTCCGTAATGTATAGGAGAGACGATGCAGTTCGTTCAATTATGTATACAGCAATAACACAAGCCTAACTTGTAGATTATAACAGGGAGACGCAATTCAGCATGACGCAGTACGTACTGATGAAACGTTCATTTTAGTCAAATCGCTCAAAACCTCCAACTTAAGCACAATCGTTGCTGCTGTGGATTACTCAGTGATGCTGGTGTCTCCTATACGTTCAAATACAGGGTTATTCGAAATGATTGTCGGGGTTTTAACAGCTTGTCATACACAATACACTTGAGACAGGAGTATATGTGTTTTTATTTGATAGAACAACACTCCAAGTTTTTGTTACATACCTTACAGGTGCTCTATATTTGCACCCTTTTTATCCCGGCACTGAAGGTACGAAACAGAACCGCCATTGAAACCATCAGCGCTGACATGCTACAAAAAGTTTGGAACGAACTCGATTATCGTGTTGATGTTTGTAGAATCACAAAGGGTGCACATAGTAGTACTAGTAACAAAAAATACGGATACAAATTACAAAACCTAAAAATGACGAGCCTGATTAAAGAATAATCGTGATAGGATAAAATATGTAGTAAATCTACCTTCATTACATCTAACAGAATCAAACTACCACCATCAAGCATCAAAAGCCGCCGTGCATCATGCATCAAGATGTAATCAATAAATTTCAACATAGAAAAGTAAACTAAATAAAGCTAATGGGTTCATACCCCATAAATAGCGTATAACACTCTCTTCTATAATGCCCAGTAACTCAAGAAAAATCCTCTTACTAATTACTTTAGTAGGGGGTGTATTAGTATCTGTATCTTCTAATTCACGATTGGAAGCATGAACAGGCCTATTGTTCTATTAAATAAAAAACGAATATACTTCTATATCAAGTGTATTGTGTATGACAAGTTGTTAAAACCCCGACAATCATTTCGAATAACCCCGTATATTGTTGTAAATTAAAATCAATTCATTCTTTAGTCTGTCTTGTTAGAGGTCCGTAGCCTCTTCCAAAGCAATTTCTTTACAGAGTGAGACCTAGTGCTTCTTTCAAGGTCATCCAGAACCTTCTTACTTCTTCTTCCTCCTCTTCTCGTCACTTACATATTTTCTTCTATCTTTCATTCAATAAAATGTTTTAGAAATCAGTTTCTAAGTATGATGTGAACAATCCAGTTAGCATTTCTTCTAAAGATGACTACAGTACAGAAGAAAAGAGTTTATAGAATAAAACATGTTTAGAAAAACATAGAGAATTTAGAGAAAAAGTGCATGAAGAAGTTTTATACCTTAACGATATCTGCGTTTTGTCATATACTCAGTTTTCTTACACTCAGCCTTTTGAGAAAGTCAGTAACATGTAATATAGGATATAGGCTTAGATTTACATGCAGCAAATAAAGTCTTTTGGACAGATTTTTTTGAAGTCGAAATTCGTCAACTTAATTCCAAAGGCAGAAGATAAGAACTGAGAAATATCAAGGGAAAAGCAGACAAGATTTATGCATAATACGCACAGCTTATGTATTCCTTACGCCGTAGATAACATTAGGATTTGCGAAAAAGAAACTAACAGGTGGCTGGAAAAAGAAACTGCATATTCAGGAACATCTTGCTTTGTAGGTTACTCTTAAAAAATTTATTAGCATGACAAAATCAAGGAGGGTAAGGTTTGACACTATACGGAGTGGAGGAGAGGAATTACAAATGCCTAAAAACTTTTGGTTGAAGCCTGAAGCAAATAAACATCATGTAAAAACGGGAGAAAATTTGTTAAAAATATTAAAACATACCCTAAAGAAAGGGGTGGAAAGAAGTTTGACCTAATCAATCTGGCTCAGAATAGGAACCAGTGGACTGTTGTGTGAATACAGTAATAAACTTTCGGGGTCCACAAATAACGCAGGAATACTCACTGAAAAATTGTTAGCTGCCCGAGAATCGCAAGAGTAATCTATACTTCCTTACACCATGGAGCACAGCCCTTCTTGAGAAGCTAACATTTCCTCAGCCAGTCAAGAAATTCCCCACATTTTACGGAACCCGAAGGCTCATTACCCATTTCACAAGTGCCCGCCACCTATCCCTATCCTGAGCCAGATCGATCCAATCCATGCCCTCTTCCCACTTCCCGAAGATCCATCTTAATATTATCCTCCCACCTAAAGAATGAGTTATGCACTATGAATATGTGTCTGGAGAAAACGGGATTGGGAGCCACGATATGTAACAACACAGGGTGAGTTGGATGTCTAATGGTCAATGACCATTGACCATTAGACATCCCACCAAATAAACTGACTGTAACGCGTAACAATGATGAGATCATAGCATCACCTCGCAATATAGGCATATATATGGTACTCTTTGAGCATAATTGTAATTAACCTGAAGATGGTCGCTATTGGCCCAAACATGTAGTTATTTCTTTGCTATTAAATACCATCATAAAACATAACACCATAGTTGTGTTCCATGACTGAAATTTACCTCACCATTAGTCTTTCTACACACAACGGGGATGACACACCTCCGATTCATTCCTAGGTATTCAAAATCCTATATAAATCAAGAAGTTTATCACACAGTTTCCTTCGTTATGCTTTAACTTTCCCTAACCCAGAGACCTAAATAGCCACATAGCTGTTAGAATCATTCAGTATTTGATGCATGCATTTTTTACGGCACTGAGTATAAACATTACATTTTGCTAGAATGTGATGCTGTGAAGACTGGCAATTTAGTAATCCTACTAAGGTTTCGAAGGAACCAACAACCTTCATCTTAAAAAATGTATGTTCAGAATGTACCTAGACTACCTTGAAGATGGAGGCCGCAGGTTGCCCCACCTCAAACTGGTATACAGCTAATAAACAAACATAGTTGCATTCCAGAAGGTTGTAATCCTGACGCCCGGGGATTATGCTTTTGTTAGGAACTAGCGAGACATGCATGTACCCAAGCAAGTTTATACTTTAAAATAATTGATAATTTCAGTTCACCCTAGTACAGGCCATGAAGACCCACAGAACAGTAAAGGTGTATCTCTACTCTTTCTTTTACCTCGACTCTAGAGGGGTGAGGGTGCTCAACGACAAGACCCGGCCGCCTTAATCCCAGGAGAAAGACGCCGTAACAATTTACAGAAAGCTGGATGGGTCCCAAGGTCGTTCTGGATGGGTACGGAAAAGCTCTCCCTCAACGGGATTCGATCTCCGGACCGTCCAAGCCATAGCAAGACGTTATACCGTCCAGTTAATTGATAAGCCTGAATGTCATGCTGAAAACCCAGTTTCATAACGGCTTATAAATGCGGTAAACATACCGCCTTAAAATCTACAAAAAAACGCCGTTTCGTCAGTTTAGCAGACAATGCTGGGAATAGCAACACACACAAAAAAAGTCAGATTATTAGTTGTAGACACACAAAGTATTTGTCGAGAATAGACCTCCACTTTATTTTTCAAGCAGCAACTTGTGGCAGAGTCACTTTTTCCACTTCAAAACATTTCCCATCATGCTTGTTACCTGGAGAGGTAAGATGTTTTTGAGAGTGCTCCTTATGTCCAATTATTTGCCTTCCTGCGACGAGTATCATGTTCATATCGCTGCCCTTTCTAAAATGTACGAGACCTAATCCACAATACAGGGTATGTTTACTAAAGAACTTACTTTGAAAATAGCTTTATGGCATGAGCCTTCCAATATGACGGTTCCGAGATTGATGTCTCTGACTGCATTTACAATGTTGTTTACAGGCGATATATTCGTCTACATTAGTAAATGAATACATTTTTTTCCATAACTCGATGGCTTCAGTAGACCTAGACCTCCTCATTGCCGAGTTTTCGAGATCATATTCCGACACATCATAATAGGCAGGACGCCTCTGGGTGAGTGATCGGCCCGTCGGACAGATGTGTACCTGACAACACATAAAACTCAAAACTGACAGGCAACCATGGCCTCGGCGCGATTCGTAATGGCACTCCCAATAAGCGAGCAGCCTCAGAAATACTCCTTAGACCGTCCGGTCACCGCGATTAACACTTCACTGATTATAGGTAGTCAGAATGCTTGCAGGCACACCTATACAAAATGGTGACTCTTTCAGGGTACGAACTGTGTGTTTAGTATTAGGTTGGTTAAAAGGACGAAATAGCCACTAGAATTAAAGAAGTGAAATTTGAATTCGTGTTTTAAATTAGAGAGGGCGCGTTACACCCACCTCCAAAATGGAAAGACGCATTAGAAGAATTACGGTGGAGACTTCTGCATCTTGTTGAATACGCACTGTGGCTCGTGAATGTGGGGCGGAAAAAGAAGTCACTCTTGATGTACATTATTTGAGATGTACAAATTTATCAAGAATGAACAGAAAGAGTAAAAGACGTAATACGCAAAAATAATGGTTAAAAATCCTTAATATAAAGTGTAAAAGGAAGCATAGAAATGGTACGAACATTTAATGAAACTAGAAGAAAGTATAAGCGTAGAGAAGAAAACCAACTAGATACTACTGAATGCTTTATTGCACTTACCATGTGCTCAACATGTTTCGGGCACTTATATGCCAATCATCAGGAGATCGAGACTATACATGTGTTATTGCCGCATGTGGTGTGTAATGCATTGGTTGCTGGTGGTCGGCTGTTAGGAGTTGAGCAGCAGGCTATGCGTCCAGGATGAGGGAAATTGTCGCACAATTTCCTTCATCCTGGACGCATAGCCTGCTGCTCTGCTCCTAACAGCCGACCACCAGCAATCAAGGCATTACACACCATATGCAGCAATAACACAAGTATAGTCTCGATCTTCTGATGATGGGCATATAAGTGCCCGAAATATGGTGAACAGGTTGTAAGTGCAATAAAGCATCCAGTAGTATCTAGTTCCGTTTCTTCTCTACGTTTATACAATGATGTACGAAAAAATATACATCAAATTTAGAAGAAAGTCCTTTGCTATAGCATTTTTGTATCTGACCTCTGTTAGGGAGGAGTCAGGTTTGAATTGCAGTTCAGAAACCGATTGTTTTAATTTGGGTGTTTCGAGATTTATTGCTCCCTTCAGACATTTCCTGGGGTAGTACTTCTTCAAATTAGGCTACGACCACATCCGGCCACATCACTTCAAGTTACACATTGACTAAACTTCCTGCCTTTCAACTCTACACAATCTGAGTCATTCACAGCATCCTTATACTGTAAACAAGTAAATAAGAAGAAATAATATAATTGAACCTCGCCAGGACATAAAACGACAGAATGACCAAGGACCCTAATCGCGATTGAAGGAATTCTAAAAGCCGTAAAACGCACAAGACCGGAAAGAGGTGATGTGTACAAAATATTGCAGAAGTATGGCATGGGACGTCTGCCTGTCTGGACTGAAGTGTACGTCTCAGTGGCTAAAATAAAATTTAATTGTAACCTGAAATCTCAGATAAGGGTGTAGATACTTGAAGAATAATTTTTGGTACAACAAATTCATTATCATCATTATCATCAAAATCATCCTTTCGAAGCGCTTCAGCTAACTTTCAAACAGAACACGTCGCTGACCAAGCATTTCTTATTCATTATTCTCCTTAAAAACGTTCTAACTATACGGCTTGTATTAAGAATTACTATTTTCTGCGTGAGTATTATAGACCAGGACGAAGAGTGAGCAGTTTCAAGCTATCGTGTAGGTTGGTGATGGTGTTGTGGAGGTTGTGACTGTCAGAATTGCTGCAGCTACTAAATATGCTTCTTTGATGGTTTTGTGAAGCGTAACTTTGGTATGTTTTTATGGACAGCTCGATCAGTTTCTATGAACCTGTCATGCTACAGTATAAGATATGAGTTCTCTAACACAGATTGTTGGTTTTCCTCTTGATAGTCGACATATGATAGCCAAATCGTGAAGGATGACTTCGGCTTCTTGATTGTGACAATGGGTGCAATCACCACGACTTAATGCACGGCATGTACTGTACCAGTTTTACGTTTAATGGTTTCTATTTCCTCTCGAAACTTTCTGCAGATGTTGTTAGTAGTGTTCAGATCCTTCAAAATGTAGTTCTTATAATTAAAGGAAAGAGTAAAGTGATCCCGTTACAGGCCCGGTGTGACCCAGCAGGTGGGTACAGGTATAGCTCTACTCTTTCATGAGCGCGGCAGTAGAAGGGGTGAGTGGTCAGCAGCACGCCCCGGCCGCACTTTACTCCCGGGAAAGACCCGGTACCCATTTTACAGTAGGCTGGGTGGGACCCATGGCTGGTCTGGATGGGCGGAAAATCTCGTCCCCACCGGGATTCGATCCCGGACTGTCCAGCCCGTAGTCAGTCGCCATACCGACTGAGCTACCCGGCCCACTGTTCTTATAATTATTGTTACAAATAACCTGATCCTGTATGGATATTATAAACACGTTTGTTCTTGGAAGAATTCGCCAAAATTCAGCCATGTGACTGATGCAGTTTTATGGACATCTCAATTTTCAAGGTCACAGGAATGTCTTCCACGCAGATTTATGTACTTTTATGTTTTTATTTCTCTTTTTTCTTTCTGATGTTTTCATTTTCTGGTGGGCGAGGATCATGTAAGTTAAGAAGTGTGTAATTAGGTCTCAGTCACATGTAATGCGACTCAGTTGGAAGGTACTTTTCTTCTTTTTTGTACTGTAACAGCACATCCACACTAACGAGCAATAGCGTCCAACTTCCGTCGGGCGCCATTGGTGGTAACGGTGGATAGTGAGACCGCGGACTGGCAGTCGATCGTAGAAATGAGCCCAACTCCGGGAATATTTTGCGTTCTCGGTATTAAACAGGCCGCTTCAACATCGAGCTCCAAATTCGTCAGAGTTGTAAGTCGTTTATTTGTGCAACTTCCAATCGAATGCCTGCCATATCACAACCAAACTGAACTGGTAAAGAATACACCTCAAGGCTGAGTCCAATTACGACGGAAAGTTCCTCACTTCAGTTGAAGACTTTTATCCGCTCTTTTGATTGTGCTTCTCTGAACAAAGCTAGGGACCCTCGCACCTCGCAGCCAATCGCTAGTTCGTGCCCTTCTGGTGGAACGGAGCCTTAGGTCAGAATGACATAATTACACCATATCACGCGTACCTATTCGGTTTTCTTTTAACCGGTCAACGTAAAAGGAAAGAATTCCAAACCTACGAAAACACTTATCACACAGAATGGTAGAAATCATTCTGATTTTTATGCGAGATGGCAGTACTTGGATTTGAATTTAGGCTGCGCTGTTACAATATTCTTTATAGTAAACTTCTGAATCGTATAATACGCTTCATATATGATATAAATTCCTACAATATTGCAGAGACCAATCCTTTAATTCTGTTTCTAGGAACAACCGTACTTTTTCCTTGGAATCGTGTGGAACACACATGCGGACAGACTGGGCAGAGCAGTGTGAACTTGATTTTCAAGCAAGTGCTACACGGACTAACCTCTGTGGTTTATAGGATTAATATGGGCGTTGACTACAGCAGCAGTTCACTTCGACTTTGAATTGTTTCACGAACTAAAGATAATCTGTGTTGGAGAACGGATTAGGAAACAACTTCAATATTTCATTATTGAACATTCCGTTTTCCCTCTGGCTAAACCTCTATGATGCCCTCCGTTCTACTGTACAAGATTCTCCTCATATTTTCGCTGTTGCTCTTAGACGTAATGCTCAGAATATCACTCGCCAAAATTGTTCATTTACCCACACATTTTTCTACAAGTATTTGTGGCGCAACAGCCCAATTATGGCTTAGTCAACCTCACTGTTGAGGTTTCTAGATCACACATAATTAGACACACACACACACACACACACAAAAGGACTCCCCTGAGTGAATGATCAGCTCGCCGCAGAAATCGTTACCTGCGCAACACACAACAAACACAATAGACGAACTTCCATGCCTTCAGCCGGATTCGAACCTGCAATTCTAACAATCTAACGGCCGCAGACCGATATTTTAAACCGCACGGCCACAAGATTCAGTCAAGTTTTTATTCTTGTTCAATTCTTATCACGATTGTTACATAAGCTGCAACAAAAGCCACAACTGCACTGTAAACACGGAACGTAAAAGGCAGAAAAGGTAAAGTTCACCGTAGAACAAACCATGAAGGCCCAGACGGTGGGTGAACATACTCCTACCTAACGTTTGTATCACTTTATACCAAATGAAAATCACATTGTGTACTCATTACTAAAACCAATCAGTTAACCGTTTGGTCTGCACAAGAGGGATTGTAAGAGGTTACTGTGAGGTGGGTTATGAATCCATAAAACCCCTTGGGCCTGTATTACAAGAACACCTTACTTCAAAGTGTTCGTACTGTTTGTTGTGTAAAGGGAACATCCTTGTGAATAGGGAACTTTTTCATTTTACGAATAAAGCGCAACTGTCTGCAGTCAGTAATTCAATATTTTAGCCCACAAATAGAATACAAAATGCACTCTCCAGGGTATAAACTTCGAATTTCTGCAACAAAATATCTGCATTATTTATTGTTCGTTTATTTATTCGCCAAAGCGACTGGGGTACAGAAGTGAAGTAATATTTAAAGTTAAAAAAGTAGTTCATATTTCGAAACTTTTCCGGTCAAAAAATCATAAAGTTTGTATCCTCTTTACCTAATTCAGAGGGACCATACTGAGCACAATCAATTTAATTTATTAATAAATCATAAATGTTGAGATTTGTGATTCTCACAGAAGCCTATCTCAGATTAAGTCTTTCTACGACCTCACAACAGTCTACATTTTGACAGATATGTAGTAACATTTCAGAGAAATTTTCTGCATTGCTCTTCAGGGCGAAGGGTAGTCCGTTTGTGGCTCTGCAGTAAACGGACTGCGTGTTTTAGAGCAACACAATACACTCTAACAAAACATTCTTGTGTTCTAATGGATATTAGAGAAAGACTCAGCTACCCTGGAAATAGAGACAGTAGGCTTCCCTAAAAGATTGGTATAAATCTACACAATGTCGCGGTGTCCTTCTCAGAATATCAGGATTGTGACTCTCTGTATGTATTAAAATTCTGATGTAATATTTACCCTCTCCTGAGAGTAATAATATGATAATGCTGTTGTTGCTTCGTAGTTTTACAATAGCCTACAGGCGCAAAATGCACTGACCCACATTCTTTCAATTTACAACACAAGAAACTCCAGTCTCATGTTTGTGTTTTTGCAGCAGATGCTGTTTACAGGTAAGGAGCTGAAGTTACTATCAGGTAAAGGCTATAAATAATGAAAACCCGCCTTGTTTAATTTCCTCTATTCCCTCACTACTTCCTGTTTATTAGCTCTAAATATCTACCTAAGCGCTCTGTTCTTAGGGGGTTTCGACCTACCTACTGGCTTACAACGAGAGACCAAATATCAAAGTCGATACTCTACATAGCGCAGTCCTACTTGAGATTCTGTTACTGTGTCAGCTAATTAGAGTTTGCGAAGCTTCTATAGAAACCAAATGTTCATTACCACCATTACAAAAACATCCCAGTGACCCGATAATGATTCACATGTTACCATTGCTTATCCTGTACCCTTATTCTTTAATTTTACATGTTTCTTAATCACCGAATTGTTTAGCGAGGTTTTAAATTCGTGAAAATATGTCATCTTAAATTTTCGGCTGATTCATGAATATTTAATTGAAAAAGACCTAAGTGGAAGAAGACGTGGCCTAATTTAAGGCAATATACTATCGGTTTATAGAACCTCAGACTGTATAGCTGGTCTTGGGATCGTGATTAGAGTTGATTTTCCCGTAGACGAAGTATAATTTCTAACCATCCGTCAAGACCTGGAGTCTTAAGAACGCTTCTAATGTTATATCCCGAAATTTAAAGTGATGCAATAAATGCCACTTCCAAATAAACAACCAGGTAAAATTACAGTCTTGTAGCGTGCAATTTAATACTTATATTTATATATTAAGAGATGAAGATGCCAAAGTTGTTCCAAATAGCTTCAGTAACATCTACATCAGAATTCTGCAAAATGCTCGCCAGTCGCCAAAGGCGAACTGAAAACAAATTTTAACGAATTAAACCTTTACGAATTTTTTTTAGGCTGAAACACATGATCAAGCACAATTTTTCACTTACTGTCCAAATCCAAAATAACAGATTTCGTTACATTAGAAAATTTCTGTTGATTGTAATAAGACACAAATTCTTCAAAATAATAAAGTTTTGTTTTTTTCCGCATTTGAACAAAAAATACTGAGATTTGTGTCCTCAACATGAGAATATTGTCCTTCCATGTGTCCAAAACTGTCCTACACGAGGATGACACCTGATTATTCACGCCCAGAAGCTGTGAAAACATCAAAGCTTAGATTGTCCACTCTGTTATTGCACTACAGCCCTCAAAACAGATACCCAGTATTGGAATAAAGAAGGTAAGTTAACATTTCTTATACTAAATAGAAGGTTTAATTTCAGTTACGAGAACGCATTTAGTAAGGAACAGTAGTGGAAAACTGAAGTATTAAATAACATTTATAATTTCTTGGTATTCTTACGAAATTTGCTTCAGTCAGTTGCTGGCTCTCATATGTTATTGGAAAGGGTATGTAGTTAAACACAACTATGTTAATTAATATATATTTAATGACTATACTAGAAAACTACATGTTTCGGCCTTTACTGGCCATCTTCAGGTTGTCTTCAAGAGAACTTAAGGTCCTACTATATTCATTGTGCGCGCACGTGGTGCAGAGATCTGTACATATGGGCTTTATTGCGTAATGTAATTTCTATATGCATATCAGAGCATACCACCGCATATAGAAATTACATTACGCAATAAAGCCCGTATGTACAGATCTCTGCACCACGTGCGCGCACAATGTATATAGTAGGACCTTAAGTTCTCTTGAAGACAACCTGAAGATGGCCAGTAAAGGCCGTAACATGTAGTTGTCTAGTATAGTCATTAACACATCTTAATTGGCATAGTTGTGCTTGACTACATACCCTTTCCAATTTTCACAAACACAACGGGGATGACACACTTCCAAGTCTCATGTGCTTATTTTCTACAGAACAGAACATGTATTTTTTTGAATGGAATAGCTAAAAAGTGAGGCTTACTAACTCATCAGAGTTTAGTTAGCTAAGTGTGTTGAATATTCATGCGTGAGAATTATCATAATTACATACAGTCATAAATATTTTGTGTGATGCGGACAACAAAGCAGATCTTGTTCTCTTACAAAATGGCAGTACACATTTATATTTCACTTTGGTCTACTGTTATAAGAACAATATATCAACAACTGATGTGGACTGATTGCAGGAAATCTGAGGTGCTTTTTTCTTACTTTAGTACCTTTCACGTGGCACTTCAGTTCGGAGATCTACTCCACTGAAGAAGCTAAAATAGTTGACTCTTAAAGACTTATACCTCGTTCGGTTTGGACAAACCGTGGTTTGAGCCTGCAGCTGCAAGCCAGACGCACAGAGAAACTCATCTCAACGAAGTATGTGGACGATAAGTGGAAAAATCTCCCAAATTTTGAAACTGTCTAATCTGAAATCAGCTATTTCAGGATCACTTGCAATGCTTCGCTCAAACATGGCTCTGAGAATCAACATACTCTTCGGTAGGACGGATAAAATTAAGTTAAAAATCTCTAGATTTCTGGTCATGAATTTCGAAGCAGAGTTCAGATGTGCATGAAGTTAAGATATTTGATCAAATTTTCTTCATTTGCCTAGGCAAAACGTTTGCCATGCTTATCGTTGAGTTTTTCTCCGTTATTGAAACTGTTTCTTTCTTTGGTCTTTGCCAAATTAGTGTGCTGAAATTAAGTTCATTCAAGCAATTTCTGAACAATTTCTTTGATACGTTAATGAATCAGACTATTCCACTGCATTTATACTTACTGTGGTGAGTTTCGTGGCTCATTTACCACATGTGTATCGTGCCTAAAACTACTGTTGCCCACCCCTGATCTATATGGTGTCTTATTTTCCTTTAGAATATTTGTTTTCCACCAAATAATTTTAATATCACAAACATAAATCTTTGTCTAATAAGGTAGATGCACAGATAAACTACCTTAGACTTTTATTAACTTCAGGCGTGGTGTTTATATTGTATGAAGATGCTAAATCGCTGGTTTACTCAATATAATAAACACGTCCGCAGAGCATAATTTTTAAATTCCTTCCGCTGTAATTAACCCTTAACCCGCTAACGTGGAAAATATGGTGAGATCCTAATAATGCCAGTAAATGGCAGATGGGATTTAACTCGGCGTTTAAAGGGTTAAATATATTTATGCATGTAATTACTATTTATTTAACGATACTCTCACGATCACACATTGCATCATGTTGGGCCATATTATTGGATGATTAGTGGGCAGTGAATTGGAAGGCGTATGGAAGGATTCAGTCATGGTCTAATTTTAGCTTCTCCCTTACTTTACGGATGGATAGACAGAAGGAAACAATACGAATATCAGGATAGACGCTTTCCATGTCTTAGACATGGAAAGCGTCTATCCTGATATTAAGTACGAAATCACTTGACCACAACGTCTGTTACTTCAAAATAAATGGAATCCACCAACTGACTGCGAATATATTGCAGATTGTTTCCCCCTATTCTTAACTAGACTTGGTTATCCATGACAAATGTTGGTGACAATGAGGGCTTTACTGCTGTGCCATTTCGACTCATTCTAAGCATATCGAATACAAGCAGAGAAAAGTCGAAGAAGTGAGTTAAAATAGGAATTAGCAGGACCCAAAGGCATAGGAGTCCAGTGGGTCACATTACGAAGTGAGGTCATGCGACTGTAGTTCAAACACACGTCTACCGGCTGCACAACATATTCAAATTCTCCTTCACCCCACCGTGTATGAGTATAAAGTTCACTCTAGAACAGGTCACGAAGGTCCAGAGGGGGAGCAGATGTATAGCTCTACTCTTTCTTTAACCTTGGTGCTAAATGGGGGTGAGTGGACAACGCCACTCCCCGGACATTTTACCCCCGGGAAAGACCCGGTACCCATTGTATAGGAGGCTGGGTGGGCCCCAGGGCCGAGTGGACGGGTGTGGAAAATCTCGCCCCCACAGCAATTCGATTCCCGGACCGTCCAGCCCGTAGCGAGTCGGTATACCGACTGCGCTATCGTGTATGGAAATATATATATATATATATATATATATATATATTGTATAGTGTAGATGGTACAACGACCTGGCTACGGGATTGGCTGTCCGTGTTTCGAATCCCAAGAGCAGCAAGAAATTTTACTCTTCTCCAAAGCGTTTATACTGGCTCCGGATCCACCAAACCTCTTCACCGGGCTTCCCTCCCGGGGGCAAAGAGAAGCGACAGGAGAGCGAATTCGACCACTCACTTCCATCTATTGCTGAAGTGAAGAATGAGTGGAGTTATCCATGTTCTCCCTCCTCCACCTACCTTCATGGCGTGGGCAGGGACAACTACAGCTCATTAATAAGTAAACGAATAAATATATATACCTTGGGTAATAAATAAATACATATATATTACCCAAGATATGTGCCCAAGTTTGCTTCTGTTGTCCACAGGCAACTGACAGAGACCGAACAAAAAATGAAATGACATTTCTTAAGGAATAATTACCTTGCGTTTAGAAGACGTCTTATCCCAGATGACCTCCAGTGAACGTAGATGTTTTACCACAGTCACTGTCTGAAATTCTGCCTAACTCACTGCAACAAAGCAACCCAATTTTCTGCAATCCACTTTCATGTCTTGTGTGCGGAGGGGCAAATACCGTAAAGTTTAGACCGCTGATGCCCCTACGGGTAAAATTCTGGAGTTGTCAAGTCCAGGGAACTTGCTGGCCACGGAATGTTGTCAAATTAAAAATTAAGCGCCCTGATATTGCACTATGTTGCTTTTATTTGGCTACGAGACTTCAAACAATTCAGCAGAATGGCGCAGGAAAGCCAAACGGCAAGGAAACACATGAATCCTCAAGAGGAAGTTTCTAGTCCAAGTAATTTTGCGATTCTCAACATTCTTTGACCAGCAGAGTTCCCGGGACTGACAGCTAAATATTTTTACATGCTAGGGGTTATTTGAAGTAGGCGTCAACGCTTTTCACCCGCACTGCACCAAAACACTGAAAGTTAATTGTCACTATTAATGACGTCGTATTACAGCGAGTTAGGCAGACCTTCGGCCAGAGAATGCGGCAAATTATCTGACGTCATGGAGGTCAGCCGGCGGGGAACATTCTTCAAAAAGTAATTGAGAGGTACTAAACCGCAATCATTTATTTGCACAATTCATCCATTTCTGGTATACGTACCATATTAAGCCTTTAACGAAGAAGAGAAGACAGCTTTATTTAAAGGCCCAGTTCATACCGCACAGTAAACACTTTTAATCTCGGTTATAAAAACCAATCAGTTTATGCTGTAAGTGGCACAAGTCGCTGTTTGTTTTCAGATAAATACAAAACAAACACAGTGTGGGCAGAACGTACAGTTGTTGAATGTTAAACTGTTGGTGCGTCACGGAATGAATAGGCTTTAAAAGTTTATTGTAATACTAATTTGTAGGTCAGCACAACTGTTTTTATTACACGAGGTAATATGTAGCCTGACATTGTTGATTAAAGTAAATGTTTGCGCAGCACCTTCGTAATTTGGCTCTTAAGTTCTTATACAAATAAATGCATTTAGTTTGACTCGCTGCGAATTTGAATGAAGACATCACGAAGTGTTTGGGTACGTATTGTATTACTAATTTGTACGTCAGCACAACCGTTTTTATTACACAAGGTAATATGTAGGCCTACATATTGCCTTGTGTAATAAAAACAGTTGTGCTGACGTACAAATTAGTATTACAATATGTATCCAAGCACTTCGTGATGTCTTCATTCAGAGTTAAAAGTTTACCTACAACAAATTTTATTAGCCTCGTCATCATCAGCTACATGTTCCGCTTACTACTGGCATTTCTGGACATCTTCAGACATTAAATACATGGTATTTAAAATTCAAAATAAAATTCATGTATACAAAGTTTGTGAGGTCTCATAAATTCTGCCCATCCGCAAGCACTAAATACGAGATTTATTATTTTGAGATTTAAATATCACGTATTAAATGCCTGAGGAAGATCAGTATGACCGCCAACCGCCACTTATGTAGTATGTGTTGACGGGACTAATAACACTTGTTGTGGTCGACAGTGTATGTTTATTATGTCTTAACGCAATCATTTTGTTAGAACTAACTAACCAACTAACTCCATGGAGTAGAATCACTCCTGAAAACCTAACCGGTCCTCACCAAGTCAAGAATTTCCCCCGAACTTTATTGTACCCGATGGTTTACCACAGTATTCACAAGAGCCTGCCAACTGCCCCTTCTCCTAGCCAGACCCATACGGTCCATAATCTCATCCCACTTCTTGAAGATTCATTTTAATATTATCATCCCATTTATTCCTAAGTCTTCCAAAGGGTCTTTTTCACTCAGGTTTCCCCATCAAAATCTTATATGCGCCTCCCTTGTCTCCCTCACGTGCCGTATGCCAATCCAGTTAAATGTTCTTCATTCGATCATCCAGTAATATTTATTGTGATGAGTACAGATCATAAAGCTTCAAGTCGTGTAGGCTTATCCACTCCTCTTTTATCTTGTCCATCATTATCACGGTAGATATTCCATTAAACGTTTCACTGCACTGTTCGGTCCCTCACAGCAGTCTGCATAAACTCGTCAAAGTTGCGCTCCACTCTGTTCATGCACATGCATACCAAGTCCTTATTTGACTTAACATTTATCTTCTGTCACTTTTTGCAGCTAGTCTGCTGGAACGTGTGATCAGTTGCCAGAGTTGGCTAAGTTATTACGAAAAACGAGCCGACAGGAAGTAGCAACCAACAGTGGTCAGTAAAAAAGTTACACAACACATTCGCAATCTGGACTATACCGCATTGCATGCGTCAATGTAGGCTTGTCACTAGAGAGGCTTAAGTTCGATACTAGAACGGTAAAGTCATTATTATGAAATTTCGGCCACAATGCGTAATTTTAATTCTAAATTCAAAATTAATTCCTAATAAATTAACTGGTCAGCCTCTTTCTTTTCCTACTTAATCAAAAGAGTCTACTCCCAGTCTCACACTGATTACTTCTCAATGGTTTACACTGCCTTCAAACTACTTTTCTCTGCAGGACGAGTGGGCACTGTGTGGGGAAATTCCACAGCCGTAAAATTTTATGTTTCGGTGTTATAATTTAACGTCTTTCGGTAAATATGCGTCCCTCAATTTTCATCTTCTCCTGTTTATCCTTTATACTCCAAACGCCCACACTGACATACCGCATCGAACGAGTACCAACAAAATCCAGCAAACAACGCTTTGATATGCAGAATCCTATATCAGTTTACGTTGTGACCGAACAAATTCTTACAGATTTCCTGTACGCTGGCAACAATATATATATATATATATATATACAGGGTGTCCCAGGAGGAATGTGCCAGACTTCGGGAGAGTGTTCCTTATGTTAAACTATACCGATATAACCCAAAACACCTATGTCCAAAGTAGAACGGT
>Ga0123355_10005959_pt1 | contig 17967 bp, 16 predicted proteins | sample TergutEmb28metaG_3_FD_89872 | JGI IMG/M metagenome (GOLD analysis project Ga0123355, IMG submission 89872) | Embiratermes neotenicus P1 segment gut microbial communities from Petit-Saut dam, French Guiana - Emb289 P1 | ecosystem: Host-associated > Arthropoda: Insects > Digestive system > Gut ... | reverse complement strand
TTCTACCATATTTGACACAAAAAGACCACCTTTCTTTTTGAAGTTGGAGCAACAAATTATGTCACACACTATAACATTGTATCAGTATACCCGAAAATAGTAAATATCCTCTATATGAGGTCTTGTGAGTTAACTTGTACAAAGTTACCATAATAATATCACTAAGCAGTCGATTGTTTGTACTCTTTTACATAATATTATTCAAATGAATCTAAGTTTTTCCTCTGAAGGTTTACGATGTGTATTTCTTGTTTGTTTATCATTAACAAGTTTTTTGTAGTAATTTTCACTGGTATTCCCTTCAACGTTCGTGCCTTTAGGATTAACCTATACTATAAATGGCATTCCGCAATCATCATACAAAGCTCTATGATGCTTTCTACAAAGAAACTTAAAACCAGTTCGGCTCTTGCTGGGTTTACAGCTTCAACAAAAAAAGTGCCGGGGTTATGCCCCTGACACGTTTTTTGGATAAATACTCCACTAGGATACTATGTACTTTCCAAATGCCTTATTTACTTACCGTTCGATTGCGTTTACCACGTCCCTTAGGTTCACTTTATAATACTTGCTTATATCATTCACTATTCTCTCATTTTTCTCCAGCACAACAGCGTACACTAAAAAATCATTCCACAAAACTACATGCTCCTTTTTGGCTTCAGAAAGCTTTGAGAACTCATGAATAAATCTCTGTAGTCCTGCAATTTTTTCTGCCACTTCATTGCCTTTTTGTGTCCTCACGTACAAGGACGATGAGAACCAGTGCCCTGCTGTCCGAAAAAATACAAAAATTAGAAAAAATATAGTAATATTCAGAACCATCATTGCGATATTGGATCTTCTTAAGCCATATGTAATAATTTGTAATTCCTCTGGATAAATTTCGTTTTCTACAAGTCTTTCGAGAGTTTCAAGAAATTCATCGAAATCAAAATCCTCGAAAAACATACTAGTATCAATGCTATCAAAAATCATTGTTTCCTCAGCGTAATTTTCCCTTGTATTTTCCATGCCAAGATAAGAAGCGATCCCAAAAATAACTATAAGGATCACAATTGGAAATAAACAACCCATAGAGCACCCCTTCAGAAGGCATCCCGCGGTTGCTTCTTGAGAAACATCGTTTTTTAAAATATATCCTTCGGCTATAGCATCCTGCTTTCGATTTGTTTTCCACTGTGTGATACGATATCGAGATATATCATTATTAACAATCATATTTAAGAGTTCGTGTTCCCCTCTGTCTACATGCTGCCTCTCCCCAGTATATACAACTCTACCGCCTTCAAACCTAACCATAGCTTTATCGTATAAACGCAGTAATGTAGCAGAGATATCTTTGCTGCTTTCTATGTTTAAATCCATAAGTAAACTCATGGTTGCAGGACTCATGTTATTTAATATATCCCGGTAGTATTTGATACCGCGGCTTGCTTTGTAGGTTGCATTTATACGGTGTCCTTTTTTTCGGCCACTCTGAATACCAAAAAAAATTGCTAAAAATGGAACAATTAATAATATGAAAAATGATACAAGAAAAGCACTAGTTAAAGCTATTATTTGATTATATTCCGGTAATTCGCGAATAGCCAGATCAATATAGGAGTTATAGTTTAAAGCATGTAAAGATACAAGAATAAAAGCTACAAAGAAAATAGCACCAACAACAAAGGCTACAATTCTTTTCGAACGTATAATCTTCCGCAGTTTTTTAGTTTTAAAGCGACGCCTTGGCATTGAAGCACCCCCGCACTAAAACTTTACACTTACATTTTTTACGGAAGCTTCATCTGCAACAAAGCATTTTTCTTTGTGAAAACCTAGGAGCGAAGCAAATATATTCCCTGGAAATAGCGTAATCCTGTCTGTATATATCAGCACAGTGTCATTGTAAAATTGGCGTGCATAAGCAATTTTGTCCTCAGTATTTTTAAGTTCACTTTGTAGTTGGATAAAATTAGTATTAGCTTTAAGTTCGGGGTAAGCTTCCGCAACGGCAAAGATGCTGGGGAGAACGGCGTCGAGCTGTCTATTGGCCTCGTAAGCCCGTTGAGGATCCTTCGCTCTCATAATAGCAGCCCGTGCTTCGACAACACGCTCTAAGGTTTCTTTTTCATGGCTCATATAACCTTTAACACATTCCATAAGATTTGGAATCAGCTCGGCACGCCTTGTAAGCTGTACATCAATTTGCGCCCATTGGTTTTTTACACGGTTTCGTGCTTTTGCAAGGGAGTTGTAAAGCACAATGATATAAATAACCAATAGTACTACTACCCCTATTAAACTCCATAATACATAATTTGCCAAATCATTAACCCTCCTCATTGAAATAATTGAAAATTCGATAAATAATTATATCACAAAAGAGGGTTTTTGTAAAAAAAGATATTATGCATCATGGTTAAACACAAAAAAAAGAAAGGTCCCTACCAAGCAATGTCACTAAGTTAAGGAAATCATACACGCAACGTCATTGCGGGCTTGACCCGCAATCCCCTGAGATTGGCTAAGTTTAGGGGATCCCGGGTCAAGCCCGCAATGACGGCATACCTTATCTTAATGACATTGCCTACCAAGACGGCCCTTTCTTCTACAGTTCATAAAATAAATTGCTATTTAATTGCGCCAAAGGTTAAAGCTCTTACTATATTTTTTTGTACAGAAAGAGCCAGAATCAGCACAGGAAGTGTTGCAACTATTGCTGCTGCTGCCATCTCTCCCCATACCGATTGCACTGACGACCACATACTGGCTATAGCAATGGGGACTGTCCTGGTTCCCTCGCCTGACAACACCAAGGAAAGAGGAAACTCGTTCCAAGAAAAGATAGCAATAAAAATCAAAGTAACCACAAGGCCAGGTGCCGACAACGGCAGCACGACCCTTATAAACCCTTCAATAGGACCACAGCCATCAACAGCGGATGCATCATGGATTTCAGTCGGAATTTCTTTCAAAAACCCCTGCATCATCCAAACTACAAATGCCAAATTCAGCACTATATGTGCAATGATCAAACCCGCAAATGTATTAACAAGCCCAATTTCATTGAAAATAAGAAACAGCGGCACAGATGCGGAAATAGGCGGAACCATCCTTGTGGAAAGAATGAAAAAAGATAAGTTTTTCTTTGCTTTTTTAGAGATGTTCATCCTGACAAGACCATAAGCACCCAAAGTACCGATTGTAAGAGCAATTGCACACGAGATAGTTGTGATTATAGCAGAGTTTCTCATAAATCTTGTAAGTCCGTCTGCTGCCAAAACTGTTGCTACTGAAATATCCGAACCTATTCCAAAAACCGCAAGTAAATTGTCGATGTTAAAGCTCACGGGAAACAGGTTTGGTGGATTTGCAAACAAGTCGGCTCTGCTCTTTATCGCAGTCGTTGCTGTCCAATAAATCGGAAACATGAGCACCAGGAAGACCGCGATGAGTATTAGAATAGATAATATAGATAAACACTTTTTTGCGGCAGAACTCATTCTAAACCTCCCAATCATCCTTGACTATTTTGATCAAAATCTGCGAAAAGAAAGTTATTACAACCAATAACAGCAATGCCAGTGTGCTTGCATAACCCATTTCAAAGAATGCAAAGCCCTGTCTGAATATTAAATATGTAAGCGTTTCTGTTTCAGTACCCGGTCCGCCCCGAGTCAAGATGAAAATCGGCTCAAATAACCTGAATGAGTCCATAAGTCTTACAAGTAAAGCAATCAAAATAACCGATTTCATATAAGGCAAAGTAATGTTTATCGTTTGCTTAAATTTATTTGCGCCATCAATCGAGCTCGCTTCCAGTATATCAACGGGCACAGACACCATGCCTGCGAGCAAAAGAAGCGCTACAAAAGGCGTCCACTGCCAGGCGTTGGTTATAACAATTGATAACCATGCAAACCTGCTGTCAGCTAGCATAAGCGGTGCAGGTATGACACCAACGGCTTCAAATAAATGTCTCAAAATACCGTAGTTAGAATTGAATATTAAAAGCCACATGAAAGATGCAACAACAGGTGTAATCATCGTCGGAAGTAGCATACCAGCTCTTATAATCTTGGAGCCTCTGAAGCCTGTTGCCAAAAGCCATGCAATGAAAAAGCCCAGTACAAATTCGATAAATATCGATAAAAATGAAATTCTGAGCGAATTGTATAGCGCGTTATAAAAACGCGGGTCACTGAGCATACTTATAAAGTTGTTGAGCCCGACAAACTGCGTGCCGAACTGCGGACTCGCCAGATTCCACGAGTGTAGACTGTTATAAAACGTAAATAGCGTTGGAAATATCGTAAATAACACTAAAACAATGATAGTTGGTGCAAGCATCAACTTCCATACTAAGTTCTCCCGACGCTTAAGCAGGCTGGCATTCAAACTTCGGCGACCCCCTTTTTATTTGATTTGATGCTACATTCCGGTTTCGTCAATCTGAGTAGGGGCGAGGCTCGCCTCGCCCGTTTCTTGCACAATCCACATATATGCCGTCGTAATGTAGGGTCGAGGCAAGCCTCGCCCCTACAACCGAACATACATCTGTTATCTATGTATATTAGTTAACAGGGTAACCTCTTGACCTCATAAGTTCATTAATCTGCTCGGCAGCATCGTCAAGAGCCTGCTGAATTTCTTTCTCACCCGAAACGGCAAGGTTTAGTTCCAGACCCAGAATTTCCTCAATCATAGGCCATTCTGGCAATCTTGAGCGGAAGTTTACACCATCAGCTGTGCCTGCTTCTTCAGCCTCGGCTATTAACTGAAAGTATGGGAACTGCGCTACAAGCTCTGGATCTCTGACTGTTGCGGTTCTCAGCGGAACGCCCGGCGTGCCCGGAACCTGAACCCATCTTCTGTCAATCTCTTCGCTAGTCATCCACAACATGAAGGTCCATGCTGCTTCAACTTGCTCCTCACTGATGTCTCTATTGATACCCATTCCAAAGCCAGCAAAAGGCATGGATGGGGGATCATTTGCATTTAGTCTCGGAAGATGCGCATAACCGACTAAACCTGCTACTTGTGAATCTTCCGCTGTTTCAAACATTGGTGAGTTCGCGTTGAAAACAGTAACCATCGCGGAGTTTCCATGCATAAAGTCGTTCCAGCGGTCGATGTTTTCATACTGGAGAACACCCGCCGGGGAGTATGGGATTACATCTCGGAACAGCTGAGTCGTAATATAGCCGATTTCTGAGTCAATGGCTGTCCTGAAATTGTTCTCGTGGTCTACAAATGTTGTTCCGCCCAAGCCATTAAAATACGCCATCCAGTCATGTACTATAGAGGGGCCGCGTCTCATAGCAACTGAGAGGCCGTATAGTGGAACGTCGGGATCATAAAGCGTCACAATTGCATCCTTGAACTCATCCAGCGTGACAGGCACGGACAAGTTATGTGCTTCAAATACATCTGTTCTGTAGTGCAAATACATATAGTACGGAGCAATTGGCAGTGTCCACACTCCGCCGTCGTACATGGCGATGCCTTCCCAAGCACCAGGAAGAAACTCGTCGGGTCTTAGCACGTCTCTGTCTCTTTCCACTAAATCAGTAAGTTCCAGAAGATGTCCGCCCTCTACAAACTCTCCAATCCAAGGCATATCAACCGATATGATGTCATAAGAGCCTGAACCGCCGACAAACTCAAGGATTGCCAGTTCTCTCAAATTGAGAAACGGTACACTGCTCAGTACAACATTGATGTCTGGATGTTCTTCATGGAATTCGGAGAGTAAATATTGAATAGCACCCACATACGGGTCACCAACTGTCATAAATGTGACAGTCCTTTGTTCAACTGCTGCTGCACCACTCTCGCCATTGTCGCCATCTGCTGCTACACCACTTTCTCCATTGTTGCCACATCCTGCAACTACAAACATAAGCAAAATCAAAGCCAGGGAAATCAAACTCTTTTTCACAAAAACCTCCCAAAAATAATAATAAAATGTCCTCGAAAACTCTAAAACTATTGCAAGCAGACTTCAGCTCCTGAATTAAGTGATTCAATTACTGCCAGAGCCACCTGCGATACTCTATAACCATCCTCAAGCCCGATAATAGGGGTAATGTCGTCTGTGACACATCTCACGAAAGCTTCTAGCTCTGCCTTGAGTGCACCTTGCCGCATCCCCATAAGCTCAGGCCACCAAAAGAGGTCGGGGTATTCAATGTTGTCGTCCGTAATAACCTTGAGTCCGCTATTAGCCATATCAACATGAAGCGAGCCTTTAGTACCAACAATCGTAAAAGCACTATCTATGTATGCCGGAAAAGCTTTTGGTAAGCTCCATGTGTTTTCATGTGAGTGTATAATCCCATTTTCAAACTCACAAAGCGATAAAACAGCATCTTCTACATCATAACCATGTTTTATCACCCTTCCTTTAGCGGATTTTGCATAAACTTTTTTGAATTCGCTGTTGGCAAACCATCTGGCAAGGTCAAAATCGTGAACTCCACTATGTGTGGTTATATGACACAATGGAGCGTAGTGAAGCCCGCCACGGATAGGGCTGATGCGTCTGCTTGTCATATACATAATGTCGCCGACTGTTCCCTCATCAAGCTGCTGCTTGACAGAGAGATACCTTGGGTCAAAACGGCTGATAAAGCCGACCATTGCTTTTTTCTTAAAGCCTTTAGCTTTTTCTAAAATAGTGCGGCAATCATCCAAGGTATCTGCAAGTGGCTTTTCTACGAAAATGTTAATATCCCTTTCTATCGCGGCGATAACAGCATTAAGGTGATAGCAGTCTGGGACGCAAACATCCAAAATATCAGGTCTTACCGTATCGAGCATCAACTCAAGTTCAGTAAACGATTTACATCCGAACTTTTTTGCCATTTTTGTAGAGACTTCTTCGGAAGCATCGCAAATACCTACAATTTCAGCATTAGAAAGACCTGCGTAAACCTCAGCATGTAACTGTCCGAAAAATCCGCATCCAACTATAGCAATTTTAACTCTATCCATTCGCTCAAACCTTTCTTTAAGATAACTAGCTCAATATCTCCATGGTCTTGTGATAATGGGTCAACATCAAATCGCATTTCTTATGAGAGAGTATTGTATAATGAAGTATGGCTTAATTCTCACACAATAAGTCTGACAAGGCATCAATTTCCAATGTGAATTCTCCACAATTGACGGTTGCTAACCACCCATTAAGTAGCACAATTTTACTACAAATAGCGGCGGATGTCAATATCATTACATCAGTTCAAGTTTTACAAGGTTGCGAGGTCGATTTATCACTTGTCTTTGTAGACGTTTCGAAACGTTCCAATAATCGATTCACAGAACATAATATTGGATGTCTTGTTTTATTTGAGCAGCAAAAACCCCATAAGATAGGCCTAAAATTGCCCTATCTTATGGGGTTCACTGTCCTTCATTTTTTCAATGCGGGATGTTTGGTTATTTCAACAATGCAATACAATACCTTTTCGATAATTCAAATTTTCAACAGCACCCCGCCGAATTAGCATCGCTCGTGCTGCAGCCACATACTGGCTCGCCCCCTGTAAGCCATCCGTTTATGAAAGCCGTTACACAGCCTACTCCCGAATTAACAGCTACTGCTTTAGTTGGGCAATTTAAGGCGCAAGCACCGCACTCCATACAAGCATCTTTGTCTGCAATATACGCTTTACTCCCGTTTGTTTCAAAAACACCATGAGGGCAGACTGTTTCGCATAGCCCACAGCCAACGCATTCAGCGTCATTAAGGGAAAGAGTAGTCACGTTTTTTAAGTATCTATGCTTTACCATTATTTTTTCCCCTTTCCAAAGAAATGCGAACCTATGACCAAAGCTCCTCCAACAGCACCAGCACCAATTATTAAGGGTAGTGCCTTTTTCATCTCTTTCTTCACGCCTGATGGTGATGTATATGTTGATGCTCCAGTGAAATTCATGGCGATGAATGACGACAATGCTGGGAATAGCAGTAATTGTCCTGCTGACATCAATCTATTGCCTTTTTTGAATCCCTTGGATATGCCTAAAATGCCAGCTGTTCCAATCATCCCTGTAAGCCAGCCTTTCCATGCGAAAGCCCTCCCTGGTATACATGGTAATAATATTGGAGTAATGACCGAGCCTGTTAGTATTGCTCCCGCATAGGCGGCTATATCACTATTGCAAAAGGGCCTTTTGGCGAATTGGTTGGTTATGAGCATTACTCCCATGATAGGGAGCGTCTTTTTCACTGCAGGAACCAACTCTATTGGAGTTAATACAAGCCTATCCGTAAAAGTGAATTTTACTAGTCGCATTTCCTTTGTAGCCTTATTGCCATCAGCAATATACGCCTGTATATCATTTGCTCTAACTGGGCCGTAAGTGACAGAAAATCCTGTTTGTTTAACTACTTCGTTGGCATTTACGCCTGGTGCTCCAAGTTGAGGCAATATCAGCTTTCTATGGGTTACAACCTCTGAAAGTTGAACGGATTCTATACGATGTACTAGTTCATCTGTACCGAAAGTGCCTTTGCCGGCTGCACACCAAACGTTAACGCCTTTAGTGTCCAATATCAAGAGCCAACAGTCCAAACCTGCAAGATTTTTACGTAGTAAGTCAAAGGTCAGCTTATAGTTAGCACTCACCAAAACTGGTGAATCGCCATTGGGATTGCCCGCGGCGTAGAGCCCTGGAGTTACTTTATAATCCATGCGATCCATGCCCCAGCGTGCTTTCCATGTACCATAAATGTCGCAAGCTGTAAGTGTGCTTGTGATATTTGTTACACCCTCTTTGCTTGGCACATTTTCTACGACTTCTGAACAGCTGTCGTTATTTTGGGGACAACATTCCTTACCCATGCACAACACTCCTTCTTCAGTTCAGATTGATCTACTTCTAAAGTGGTAAGAAATTTTAGTAATGCAATAGCCTTTTCGCTTCCTGTTTGGCTGATAGAGTAATACATCCACTTGCCTTCTTTTCGAGAAGTAACAATGCCACTTTCAACAAGGATTTTCATATGATGCGATAACGTAGGCTGGCTAACATTTACCTGCTCTAAGAGTTCACAGGCACACTTTTCGCCGCTTTGTAACAACGATAACGCCATTAATCTTGTTTCATCGCAGAGTGCCCTGAAAATTGTGGCATTTTCTGAGTGGTTATATTCCAATATGCGCACCTCATATTCAAAAAATTCAATATATTGATTATAGCACATCATATTTAAAAAAATCAATATATGATATAAGGCATTTGGAAAAAATATAAACAAAACAATTATATAGGCTTATTGAACAAGTTTATGATTTTATTTTTTACGGTTTTGTACTAAACTGAGTTAAAAGCAAATATTTGTGGTGAGGGTGAGTGCAATGTTGATTGAAATGAAACAAATTACTAAAAATTATTTTTCGATACCGATACTGAAACAAGTCGACTTTCAATTGGAAAAAGGCGAAATTCATGCACTGATTGGTCCAAATGGTGCAGGGAAAACAACACTGATAAATATATTATCTGGCGTTATCTCCCTTGATTCCGGTGAAATATTATATAACGGTGAGCATTTTCAGCCTGTTTCACCACAGAACGCTCAGAAAAGGGGGATTTTTACGATCCATCAGGAACCCCAGCTTGTTGAAACATTGTCCATTATGGAGAATATTTTTTTGGGGATCAAAAATGGACCCTTCGATTTTTTTGTAAATTTGGGATATATGAAGCAAAAAACACAGGAATTGCTAGATAACCTAGGCCTTAGGCGTACGCCCTCCACACCCATATCAAAGCTCACCTTTGGAGAAAAAACCATTGTAATAATAGCTAAAGCCCTCATCGCCAAAGCAGAAATATTTATTATGGACGAGCCGACAGCCGGCCTGACCGCTTTGGAACAGGAGCATGTTTACACTCTAATGAGAAAAATTAAGGAACGAGGAACAAGCGTAATCTATATCACTCACAGAATTGATGAGGTCATCCAGTATTGTGACACAGTGACAGCTTTGGTAGATGGCAAAAGCATATTAAGCGATTCTGTGCGAAATACAACAAAAGAGGAATTGATATCAATTTTGTCTGGCAAAACCATACCAAGCGGTTTTTGCTTTGCCCCAAAAGAAAGCGGCGAGATGCTGATGGAGATACGGAATCTTAAAAAAAAACATCTCTACGAGAATATATGTCTTTCGATACACAAAGGCCAAATATTAGGCATTGCCGGATCAGTCGGCTCTGGCCGCAGCTCTATTTTGCGCACCATTATTGGCGAAATGCAGCCGGATAGCGGAAGCATTTACCTCAAGGGAAAGAAGGTGAATTTCAGTCATCCCATGGAAGCTATTCGAAATGGCATGGCTTATCTGACGGATGATAGGATCACAAAAGGTATCTTCCAGGATATGAATGTATTCGAAAACTGTACCGTTACACACAATGCCAAAGAAAATATGCTTAATAACCCCAAAAAGCAAATGGCCGAAACGTTGGACTACATTATTGATTTGGATATTAAGCTGAACAATATTTACCAATCAGTAACCAGCTTAAGCGGTGGTAATCAGCAAAAAGTTATGTTGGCACGTTGTTTGATAAAGGAATGTGATGTCTTGTTGTTGGATGAGCCATCAAAAGGCGTAGATGTTTCCAGCCGATATGATATTTATTTGTGGATTATGGAGCGAGCGATGAATGGCTGTGCTATCATGATCAGTTCATCTGAAATATCAGAGCTTATGCTTCTATGCAATGATATCGTTGTAATGAATCATGGCAAAATAGCAGACCAAATGTCTCGTAAAGAAGCTATAGAGGCAAGAATACTACGGGCGATGCAAGAGGATTGCCATCATAAACGCGCGTGATTTCATAAATGTCTGCGTAACCGATATTCGTTCGGGAGGAGGCAGTTGTGAACTGTTATGAGTCTTTCATAAAAAAACCGAAACTGGCACTCATAGAACGTGTTTCGCACACATCTAAATCAAACGTCTCAACAAAGCATGAGGAGTATATTGAAATACTTGTTTTAGAACATGGCGTGGCAGAAATTGAAATCAGTAATCGAAAGTTTTGCATTGATGCAAATCAAGCACTTATCATACAGGGGAAAGTAGATCTCAACTTGTTGTCCTTGCCTGAGAAACAGCCGCTCCTTCGAATGGTTATACATGATTTTCAGCTTAGGGGGTACGAACAAAACAGGCTGATGGATAGTGGGGTTTTTCTTTTGCATCATGAAGTAAATGGTACTTTTTTTGTATGCAGCTATTTTTATCTTGAACAATTACAATGTAAGCAACATTCTGCGTTGCACGATGAATTGGTTACATCAATTTTAACATCCTTGTTATTACATATTCTTTGTGAAAATAGTAACAAGTTACAGGTGGACGTGTCGGAAATCACAAACATGTCAAAGCAATTTATTGAAGAAAACTATAATCAAGAAATATCTTTAATGGATATCGCGACATATATCAACTACAGTGTATACTATATTGTGCACACCTTTAAAAAAGAATTAGGCATATCGCCCATACAATACCTCATGCACTGCCGTATGGAAAAGGCTAAAGAGCTACTGAGCACAACGAACCGTACAGTATCGGATGTTGCATTGGAAGTTGGCTACCAAAACAAAAACTATTTTGCAATGCTCTTTAAACGAAACACTGGTATTACACCAGGAAAGTATAGAAAACAAATCCGATTCTAATGTAAATATCGAATGAGATTATGGATTCAAGTAATGAACAATAATCTATATTTAAAAAACAACTCTGCTAATTGTTGATGGGTTTTGGACGCTTTATAATTGATAAACTTAAAGTGAATTGAGTGCAAATGGGGCACGACCCAAGCCATATGTTTTTCCTTAAGCATATCCTATAATGCGTACTCTCTTTCATAATATTACATACTTTGTTCACTATGCGCTAATTGCTGGTACATAGCCTGGAATGCTTCAGGAGATTCCATGAAGTTCGGCACTTAATTCAAAAGCTTTTCCAATAGGAGGAAATGATGAAAAAATTGATGAAAAAAGGAAGCAAAATTCTGAGAGTGGTAGCTTTGGGTCTCGTGTGCGCTATGATATTGGCCGCATGTGCATCCTCAGCACCTGCTCCAGCTGATACGCCTCCGATCGATGCAGAAGCGGATGCCACGCATGAACCCGACTCTGGAACAGATGCCGTAACTGAACCCGACTCCGGGGCGGATGTCGCGCCTGAACCCGATGCCGCCGGGCTTATAAGAGTCGGCTTGACCTTCGGAGACATGGCGAATCCTGTATGGGCAGATGCTGCGAACCATATGGTAGCGGTTGCACCCAACTTTGGTTTCGAAGTGACAGCAGTGGGTGCAGACACAGCAGATGAACAAATCACACAGGTTGAAAACTTCATAGTCGCTGGAAATGAGGCTATTGTTGTCGGTGCGGTAGATACCGCCTCCTTGGGCAGTCATATGGCTTCTGTCATTGATCAGGGTATTTTTGTATTTGCCTTGGGCTATGAAATTGAAAATTATTCTGCTGATATGATGGTTTCAAACTTTCGTGTAGGCTATGCCACTGCAGAAATGGCTGTAGAGTGGATTCAAGCGACTTTTGGAGATGATGAAGTTGAGGTTATGATTGTTGAAGCCCCCGACATCGACGTTTTGGTGGACAGGGTGGATGGATTCGAGGCCGCGCTTGAGGAATTAGCTCCGAATGCTAGGATTGCAGCACGCGTTTCGGGTACAACTGTTGCCGATGTTCTGCCACAAGCCGAAAACGCATTTATGGCCAATCCGAACATTAAAGTTGTTCTGTCCATAGGCGACGGTGGCTCGCTGGCAGCACGTGAAGCTGCACATGGTATGGGGTTAGCTGCTGATGATTTCGGAATTTTTGGCGTTGACGCAACAGAAGAAGTTTTGAGGGCGATTTATGATGAGGATCTTATAAGAGGCGCGTTGAGCCTTGGAGGCGGAGCGTTTCACGCCGAAGTAATCTTGGAAGTTCTTCAGGCTTATTTTGCTGGCCAGGACTTCGCCAGAAATACTTTATATCCTGAGTTCGCAGTAACAACAGCAAATGTCGTGGAGATAGCCGCACAACTAGGTGCTAATCTCAACTAACGACTAATATCCAATATTCACACACTTTTGGGTCAAGGCCAGGCATTTCCACGCCAGACCTTGGCCTTATGACATTGTTTTGGAAACGGTAAGAGCTTGCTAACAGCGGGTCTGACAAGGCGGGGGGCATGTTATTTGAGTGCTAACATTGTTTTGGAACTAAAGGGAATAAAAAAGCAATATCCTGGTGTGCTAGCTTTGAATGATATCAATGTGTCTTTTACAGAGGGCGAAGTACACGCTCTGATTGGAGAAAACGGCGCAGGCAAGTCAACGCTGATAAAGATATGCACAGGAGCGGTGTCGCCTACTAAGGGAACAATCTGTGTCGCAGGCAAATCGTATACATCAATGACAGCTAGTGGTTCGAAGGAAAATGGTATCGTGGCAGTATATCAAGAGTTCAATCTTGTCCAAGAACTTTCGATTGGAGAGAATATTTTTTTGGGGCAGAAGCTGCCAGGAAGGCTGCTCTTCAATAAAAAAGCTGTATGCGAGGAGGCCGGCAAAGTCTTCAAGCAATTTGCTCAAGATGTCGACATTGAATCGCCTGTCAAAGATTTGAGTGTAGGCTATCAGCAAATGGTGGAAATATCTAAGGCACTCTCGTCACAGGTGAAAATACTCATTATGGATGAGCCATCCGCCCCGCTTACCAACACAGAAGTTGAGACCATGTTCGGGGTCATAAGAAAACTCAAATCATTGGGAGTCACGATTATCTATATTTCTCACCGTCTGGATGAAATTTTCCAAATTGCAGACAGGGTGACTGTGTTACGCGACGGTATTCATATAACAACAAAAGATGTGAGCGAGACATGTAAAGACGATTTAATTCGCTACATGGTGGGGCGTGAGCTTAAAGAGGCGTTTCCTGTTTACAAAGGGAAACCATCAGACGAAGTTGTGCTTGAAGCCGAAAACTTAACGGGCAACAGGCTAAAAGGTATCTCGTTCAAGTTGCGAAAGGGCGAGATACTTGGACTTGGAGGGCTGATTGGGGCGGGTAGAACTGAACTGGCGCAATTGTTATTCGGCGTAGTAAATCCGACAAGTGGAACGATTCGTTTCAAGGGCAAGGAAGTCAATGTTAAATCGCCGGAGGTGGCTGTCCGGAATAGGCTGGCGTTAGTGCCGGAGGACAGAAAGAAACAGGGACTAGTGCTTCAAATGAGCATAAAGCACAATATTTCTCTGGCTTGCTTAAAGGCAATTTCCAAATATATGGTCGTAAGCAGAAAAAAAGAATCAGAGATTGTTAAAGAATTCAAAGACGCTATGAAAATAAAGACGTCGGACACCAATATGACAACGCAAAGTTTGAGCGGCGGTAACCAGCAAAAGGTCGTGCTGGCGAAATGGATGGCTGTGGATCCTGATGTAATCATTCTTGACGAACCGACAAGAGGGATTGACATAGGGGCAAAGTATGAGATATACCTGTTGATGCATGAGTTTTTAAGACAGGGGAAAGCACTTATTATGATTTCGTCGGAAATGGAAGAACTTATACGCATGTCCGACCGTATAGCGGTATTGAGCGAGGGTCAAATTACAGGCTGGTTTGAAAAAGAGGATTTTGATCAAGAGCTTATAATGCAATACTCGTCAAAAATGGGTTCGGGTGGAGGGATGATGAATGATCACTAGAGTGAAAACCGTTGACATAGCTAATTTCTTGAAAAAATATGGTATATTACTTATTTTAATTGCGCTGATGCTACTGTTTACTGCATTAAGCGATGTTTTTTTAACATCCAGAAATCTTCTTAATATATCTAGGCAGATATCGATGATAGGCATCGCTTCCGTTGGAGGCATGTTTGTTATGCTGTTGGGGGGTATCGATCTTTCTAAGGGTGCTCTAGTATCATTCGTTAATATAGTGTGTTCATACTTTATAGTTAATACTGGAATGGACTTTGTAATGGCGATCTTCATCTGCCTGGTAATATCGGCGATGGTCGGGTATATCAACGGCATTTTGGTGACTGCAGTGAATATACCTCCTTTGATTGCTACTCTCGGATCGCAAACCATACTCTATGGTTTCGCTTATATCATAAGCAGAGGACAGTCAATTGCAGGTTTTCCAGATGCTTTCAGGGTGATTGGGCAGGGACACATTTGGGAAATCCCTGTACCAGTTATCGTATTAGTGCTCTTCTTGGCATTAGGTTATTTTATTCTGAACAAAACTTATCTAGGCAGAAGTTTTTATGCAATAGGCGGAAACGCTGAAGCTGCCAAGCTATCCGGCATAAATGTTAATCGGGTTAAGCGTCTTGTTTATATGATGTCTGGATTGTTTACCGGCTTCGCGGCAATTGTGATGCTTTCCCGTGTTAATTCTGGCCATCCAAACACAGGCCTGGGATTCGAATTTGATGTAATAACGGCAATCGTACTCGGCGGGATAAGCGTTAGTGGTGGTTCAGGCAGGCTTTTTAACGCCGTCGTGGGGGTATTCATCATCGGCGTTGTGAATAACGGCCTTGTACTGATTGGTATGACACACTATGTTCAAATGGTTGTCAAAGGGGTTATTCTGATTACTGCTGTTGGAATAGACTGTATGCAAAAAAGAGTAAAAGTTTAAATCATGCCTGAAAGGAATGATCATATAATGAAGTCGAGAGAGCGAGTTGTAACAGTTCTAAACCATGAGGAAGCAGACCGGGTTCCAATAGATTTCGGTGCAATGCGGTCAACAGGCATCAATGCCATAGCTTATGGCAAGCTAAAGGCTCATTTAGGCATAAAAAGCGGCAAAACAAAGATATATGATATATGGCAGCAACTTGCCATGCCAGAGCCAGTGGTTCAGGAGCGGTTTCGTGCCGATGTGCTTCAGCTGTGCCGGAACACACCCAACTGGGGCATTTCAATTAATGAATATAAGCCAGGCGAATGTACCGATGGATCGCTGGCTCTTGTGCCAAAGGATTTAAACCCCGTTGTGGATGAGGATGGCTCCAAAAGAATTGTCCGGGACGACGGCGTAACGCTGGCAAAATTGCCGCAAAACGGCTTATATTATGAAAACATGTACCATCCCATGAAAGATGTTGAGCACACCGAAGAAATTGACGAGAAATTCAGCTTTACTCTGATCTCCGACCGTGATCTTGATATTATGGAAACACAGGCAAAGTATATGTATGAAAACACCGATAAAGCGATTTTGGGGGAGTTTATCGGAACGTTTTATGAACAGGGACAGGGCGACTTTGGTTATGAAAACTATTACTATAACATTAGCGCAGAGAAGGAACTAGTCCATCACTATAATAAGAAGCTACTCAACCATTACTTAACTACACTTGAAAAGTACCTCAAGAGAGTAGGAAAATATTTGAATGTGATCCATTTTGGCGATGATTTGGGCACACAGGTTTCCCTGCAAATATCAATTGATATGTACAGAGAGATGATCAAACCTTATGCGCGTGAACTCTATAGCTATGTCCGCGAAAACTATCCGCATATCAAATGTTTCATGCACTGCTGCGGCTCGATAGCCCCGCTGATTCCCGAGTTTATCGAAATCGGAATCGAGGTGCTTAACCCAGTGCAATTGACGGCGCGCGGCATGGACCCAGTAATGTTGAAAGAAACCTTTGGAGATAAAATTTCATTTTGGGGCGGAGGAATTAATCTTTCGACTACCGCAACAACTGGAACTGCAGAGCAGGTAGAGGAAGAGGTGCGGTATTTGATGAATATATTCAAGAAAAATGGTGGATTTGTCTGGAACCATGTACATAACATTCAAGCTGATGTGCCCCCTGAAAATGTGGTGGCGATGTATGACGCCGCGTATAAGTATGGAAAATTTCAATAACCCTCAACTAAATTGGTGGTTCAAATGATATCAATTTTTTCAAATTTACGAACAGCGAATATTACAAAAAACAAGCAGTAAAAACCGATGTAAACAAACATCCAAATGCTTGGGTGGCGTCCACTTCCAGCCAGTCCGCCAGCCCCGCGCATCATTTCGCCAGCTAAACCAGTTGCAGGTATTAAAATTCTCTCGGCAGTAGAGTAGATAATGTGAAAAGGCGATACCAGTCCTAGAAAGATGCCCGCAGAGGAAACAGCGGCGTTGTTAATTAAGCCGCCTATCATCTCTACCATGCCACCAATACTTCCCAAGATGTAAATAGCAATCATTAGCAATCCGCAAGGCACTGTCTTTAAGGACACTGAACCATATATAGTCAAGCATATAAGCGATATAGGTACCAGTAAGTATAGAAGCCAGCTTAGCAATATTTGCGGCAAAGCAAGAAATATAATCGTCTCTAGTAAAAAAATAGCTCCAATAGCAAGTAATGCAAAAAACAGAATTGATGCAGTAACCACTATAAAGATACAAAGGCCAACAAATTTACCCAAAACATAGTCCATACGGCGTATAGGGCGTGAAATGATAGCCTGTATCATACCTGTGTCAAGTTCAGAAGCGATTATTCCTGCACTCAGCATTATGGTAATTAGCGATATCAGCATCGATGAAAATTGAAGTCCCATCTGCGTGAATAAAACCGATGCGATGCTCCGGAAATTCTCCTCAACCTCTCCAGCAAGGATACTGTTCTGAAAATGATTCAGTAGTATTGACCAAAGGATGAGGTAAAGTAGAGTGATAATCCCCATTATCGCAAAAGTCCTCTTTTTTAGAGCTTCTTTCAGTGTTGCCTCAATGATTGCTAAAATGATTACTCACCATCCTTCCCGACCACTTTCAGAAAGAAACTCTCCAAAGTTTCACGCTGGGGCGTAAGAGCATATAATTTAACGCCTTTTGACACTAAGTATGAAGCTATGTTAGGTATGCTTTCGCTGTCTATA
>Ga0123355_10005958_pt1 | contig 17969 bp, 7 predicted proteins | sample TergutEmb28metaG_3_FD_89872 | JGI IMG/M metagenome (GOLD analysis project Ga0123355, IMG submission 89872) | Embiratermes neotenicus P1 segment gut microbial communities from Petit-Saut dam, French Guiana - Emb289 P1 | ecosystem: Host-associated > Arthropoda: Insects > Digestive system > Gut ... | reverse complement strand
ATAAGTTTATTTCATGCCTCTACATGTTTCGAGCACATGTGCTCGAAACATATAGAGGCATGAAATAAACTTATTGTAAAACAAAAATTTTGTGCATCAAGTTGGTTAATTACTGAGATAAATATACCAAATGTTGTTTAGTGATTATCACTTCTGCTTCATATTTGGAAAGTCTCAGGTTCAGTGCCTTGGCCAGAAGTTAACTGTTGTCTCTGAAGTTGTAATGGTTTTATGCAGTCTGACCAGGAAGGTGTTGGGATAGTATTTTTAAAATAGTTGCAGATCACATTTACATACTTTTCAATTCACCACTCATTTGTCTATGTATTTAGTACAGTAACCTTTACATTTGAGACATGTTGATTAAAGTAAGAGAGGTACAGATTATGTTTTATTTCTGTCACTAGGTAGTGGAAGCCAGAAATTTGATTGGACTTCCCATCCTGCAATCCTTAAATTATCAGAGAATATAGATTTGGTTCATAATTGTGGGTTCATCACCATGGTGAACCTACGCACCAATCGCAGTAATGGGCCAAATATCGTGGGTCTGTCTGCTGAAGATGTTGTGCCAGAGGTCACTCAGCAGAATGTTAAAGTCAGCCTTGTTGAAGCGTGGGTTGCAGTGAACAGTAGTCCAGTTGGTGATACGAGAACATCAAACAGTCCAGTGAACGGTTTTACAAGCGAGGAATGTGCTGATATATTAAAAGAAGAACTGGACAATTTACATGGTGAACATTCCCCACAAATCAAACAATCTCAGTATTGTCATAATAAAGTCTCTGGTGAAAGTGATGCTGTTAGAAATACAAAAGTTGATGTTGAGATAGAAACAAGAGATTCTAAAATGTTAGAAGTTGGTAGACATCTGGAAGATGAACAAGAGCAGTGGACTTTACTAGACTGCTGCTTTGGTGTGCCGTTGTTTGATGCTGAAGCCAACCTACAGATATGTGAAGCCATTGTGTCTGCAGAACTGTGGAGGAGGGAAAGCCTTGAGAAACTGACAGCATCAAGCCGGAGACTCTGCCTTCGGTTGCTGGACTTCATCGATCGTAACCAGGTAAGGCAGGGTGCAATTGCTAGTGAAGGTCGTATAAAAAACCCTCCTATATTCTTCTTTGTCCTATTGCCAGTACTCCCCGCATACTTATGCCCATTCTTTCCCTATTGTTTTTTCTATGTATTTCTCTGTTGTCCCTTTTATTGGTCTATCCTTTCCCATTTTTCAGACTTTGTGAGTTCTGTTGGCAACCACGCATAACGCATGTCCAAACCACAGTATCTGTAATGTTGCCAATCTCCATGTAGTCATCTGCAGAGAGTAGTTTTTTTTTTATTGCAGGCAGCATCATTGGTCATCACACAACAGTGGTGTCATCTGCTGTACAATGAGCAGTCCAGCAATAACAATACTTTACATGCAGATCTGGCCTAATGTCCAGCTGTTTGATATTATACCTTCTCTATCATAAATCTTCATAGAAACTCCAGTGCTGCATACTATAAATCTCTTAGTAAAGTGAATTATGATATCTCTGTTCAATTTCATTTGGAAAATTTGTGTTACATACTATTGAATTTGTGTAGCCAGTCAGGAGTTCAGTACTATACAATGTGGTGGTTGGTTCTATATACAGTATTGTAGTAATATGTCCTGAATTGGGTGTTTGTGTGTGTGTATATGTAATTCGTATAGTTTTGTGGCATGACTTATTTTCCTTTTTTTAGCACTTTCATTAGTTTGGACAAATTAGTTGTACATTCTGTGTATATAACTTGCCCAGAGCTTTTGCAGTAATTTCCAGTTGTTCCGTCTAAAGAAGGATAATGTAATTGGAAGTCATTTTGATGCTTTTACATGGTGGTTAATTGTGTGGTAAAGTGTCTTTTTGAAAGCTGGAATTTATGTAGCTGGTCAGGATATAGACTATATCATAGCTGTGTTCACAGAAGAACCACATCATAAGACAGTTGAATCCAGTTCACACCTTTATACTCTTTGTACCTAATATCTATTGAGTAACCTCTTCAACCCCATTCTTACAAAGTGTAAGTAATGTTAATAATGATTGCAGGACCTGTCCGTTCTCCCAGAAGAGATGACTGCCACATCAAACAAACGTGCAGGTATTCCATCAGTAGCCCTTCCAACACGGTGCTTAAAATTTAATGAAGGGAAACTAGAACAGTGGGATGGCAAATAAATGCAGTATGTGATACGTTATTTTAAGTACTTCATGGTATGTTACATATGTTAAGATTGGGTCTACAAGAACGCCTAATCATACAGACCATTCCAGATTCTAATTTTACCAACAAGATTTACACATGTAAATGCAGTGGTTGTCAGTATTGCTCAGGTTGCAAACATTCCTCTTGTCATCCATTCAGGATGAAGTATAATCATCAGGGGTTGAAAAATATCATCATCTGGTTGTGTGTGGTGAATGAAAACTCTGACTATTGGCTAATTTTCCATTATTGTTTAGGAGTTGGCACTTTGTAGCTCTGTAAGTTTAACTCATATACTGTCTGTAGGTTTGAAACATCCAGTCTGTTTTAGATTCTGTTTTTATTCACATTTTCTTGTCTACTTTGTGAGTGTTTAGGATGAACGATATAACAGAAAGAAATTAATCTTGTGTGCTGAGTGGAGGCAAGAATCCCGCCAAGTTGGAAGGAAATAATGATGCACTTTTTCCTCACAGCTACAATATTTGTCAGGCTACTGGATTTTAAAAATTGTTTCCATCCCTGATCATCATACATTTATTTCCACTAGAATATGACAGCTAACAGCAAAACATTCCTTTTTTGTCTATATTTTCCCATAAATGCTCAACTTGTTTCACTGTCTACTCTTTTTCTGCTCTGCCTTCCATACTTCTGTCACTTCGTCCGGTCAGTGTTCATTAATTTGACTGTTTGCCTTCAAGTGGTATCGTGTTATGAAATTATAGGAAACATTGTTCAGCAGATCTGATTACATGTAACAGTACCAGAGTGTTGCAATATTGCTGAAATACATAATTACTGAGGCTAATTGGAGTAAAGTTTTCCTTTTCATGAGGACTTTCCTGTTTGTTTTACAGTGGTGATTTTCTGTGATTCTAGCTCATTTTTTTAACCAAAAAATTGACAAATTATAACAGCAAACATGGGTTGTGATAACTATTAATATCCTATATTTTGTTAATTAATGAACTGTATTATTGTGTTTAATCAGGCATAATTGAATATGAGTATCCCAGACTTAATATTTGTGTTCCCATGAGTGGTCATGTAACTAGAAAAAAACAGTTCAGCGCTTTTGGTGTCATTACCTGCAATTTTCATTGAAATGTATACCCTTCAGTTAACTTTAATATCATTAATGTCAGCCATTTATGATTTGTTTTACAAATAGTTTCTTCTTCACTAATACAGTTCAGTATAAAATTGTTTATATATTACATTAGGATGAAATTCATATAAGTCAAAAGTGTGTATGCTGGGAGACACCTGTATTTTGTATTTATGTGTTTGAGTAATATAATTCATAGATTGCAAACCTTCGTTTAATTTATGTTATCTTTTATTTAATTGGTGGTTGGCCATTCATAAACTGCCTGGCTTTGGAAATGTATGCATATGACCAAGATGTAACAACAGTTGAAAACATGTCAGTAAGATCATGAGTTAGTTTGTGGGACTGTCATTGTGGCCAGCCTCAAGTCTGTTTTATTACTAGTATGGAGGGGGTCAGATTAAAGGCGAAAAATGCTTTGTAAAATTACATATAATGCTGACAGGTGAAGGAATCATAAATGCAAAATCATTGGTTTTTCCAAATTGAGGCTTTACACACATGTGCAGTAGGCACTTCATTATTGTCAAGACTAAGTGGCTTCATATTTGGTAAGTCCCAGGTTTGGGTGTTGGCCCAGCATTTGGCTACAGTGGTGACATACAAGATGTTTCATGAGTTGTGGACACTACCATAAATGATTATTTCCTAGGTGTTTGTGTTCATAAACGTTCCTATCAACATGGCCAGTACTCTGATCTGTTATTGTGCTGTGTGTATTTTTTTAATTCTGGTCAGTGCACTTCAGTGTGCTCTGCTCATGCAGCTTACAGGGTCCATTATGCAACCTTGAACAGCTAGCAAGTGATGTAAACAAATTCCAGTATTATCTCTGCACTATTTGGACCTGAGCAGTGGGGTGTGTTGCAGCCAAGGGTGTGGTTTTTGAACACCTGCTTTAAGTATAGGTCATTGTAAATTAAAGGCAATTTCAAGAAGTTAAATTCAGTTTATACTTTAATTTTTTAGGTGAAGTGTTTGTTTAGTACTCTATTCCAAATATTTTCAGTAATCTGCACCTTTTATTCTATATTTTAAATTGTCATAACTCACCATTCAAATTGTGATACATGTTTATATGAACTTATTTTTGATAACATAGACCTACGAAACCATCTCTTACTGTTGTGTACAAAGCTCATATAACATCCTGCATATTCAGAAACAATTTTCAAGGTGCCTTTCAGGTTACCTTGAAGATGGTGACAGCACATATACTCTGAAACATGAATACCTATCTGCCAGTTGACACAGCTTAACAACACCAGAGATAGCAATCTTCGTAGTCTCACTGTGAAAACCTGAACCCTGAAAAAACGTTTTGTAGCTGATGACATTTTTGTTGAAGCATAAGTACTCGTGTACTATTAGAATTATTTGATGACCATCTTGCTTTGCAAAGTTTTCTCACAGAAGTATGTGATGGCAGGATTTAACTAGAGAGTCACTTAATGTGTTGGTAATCAAGAATCAGTCTGGTCAAATCATAAATTTAATGTATATATTCACTAGGTATTTGAGAAGTAACAAGTCTACAGACACTATTTAGTATCTGAGGCATCCTGAGGCTTTGGCATAGTTTCCTTTTTAGAGTGATGCCCTTTACAAGCTCTGCATTTTTTACAGTGCTCCACATACTCAAACGTGAAGTAGGCCAGCTTTGAAGAATAAAAGACCAACTTGATGTCACTTGCTATTTTATTTCACTTCTTATATGCTCAACACGTTTCGGATATTAATATATCCATCATCAGGAGCTTGCGACTATTCTGTTGAATTACCACATTGGTCGTATTGTTCTTGGTTCAATGTGTGTTGGAGTTTTGGTGTGGTTAGGTTGGAGTGGTATCCGTGTTGCAACCTGCAACACGTCATTTTGTGACTTCTTACATAGGGTTGTAGCAGTGGCATGCATCACCTGTATGCCGGAACTGAATTTTTTCCCTTGTAGCTCCTGTTTAAGCTTTGGAAATATCCAAAAATCTCAGTGGGCGAGGTCTAGATTGCAGGGTGGGTGCTTTGCAGGTGTTCCACGCATGCCTGCCAATTCTGACATACACTTGAGCAGTATGTGGCCACACATTCTTTTGAAGCAAACCCCACTATTTCCTCAAGAACTCAGATCATTTTTCCAAATTTCATTCCAAAAAGCAGTTTCTAGTGTCTTTGCATGACACCATGATAGTGTAGTCAGTATGATAACTAGGCTATGGGCTGGACAATCTAGGGTTCGAATCCCAGCAGGACAAGAGACTTTTCTCCTGCTGAAACTTCCAGACCAAGTTTAGGGTCCTCCCAGCCTCCTATTCGATAGTTAATGGGGATTCTTTCCCCAGGAGTAAAGCAACAGGAGTGTGAGACTCACCACATACCCCCATTTAGTGCCTAGATTAAGAATAAGTGGAAATGCGCCTCTTTTCCCCCTATATGCCTTTATGACATGCATAGAGATAAGTTTGTCTTTACCTCTTGGCATGGTACTTACTGTTCACAGTTTGCTTATTAGGTACCCCTCAAGAATAATGCCTTTGAATGAAAAAAAATCAACATTATTTTTCCAGTTGCATACATTTGCAAACTTTCTTTGTTGGAGGTGAGATTTTGAATTTCTAGACACTTGATTGCTGTTTTGATTCTGATTGAGGACTCATCACAGTTGATGGGTCAGGGTTGTACTCAAAAAAGAATCACAGGTCATTGGCAGAATACCACACACCTGTGTTTCTGATCACTGCTGAGCTCCCATAGAGAGAACCTTGCACACATTTGGGACATGTTTATTTTCACTGACACAATGTGTTGATTCTGTTTCCATTGTCTTATTTAAACTGGCAGGCAATTCCCATAATGTCTTGTGTCCTTCTCCAGCAGTTTGTTAGCTTTCTCAATACTGATATGTATGACAGCAGTGCTTGGTCTCATACATCAAGCATCATAAACCACCTTTATGTTTCCTTCTTTAAAATGCTGCCACCACCTGAAAACTGCAGGTGTGTATGTGTACCAACTCTGTTTCTTTAATACATTTTCTAGGTTAAAATAAAAGTCTGTTACACACGTTTGCCTCAGCATGTATGGAGTGCCATTCACTGCTATTGGAAAATGGGCCTCAACAGGTATCTTTTATAAATTGTATAAATACAACATGTTAGTAACACAACACTTTATTTATGTACAATAAAAATAATATATTGTCAGGGCAACATGTTTCGACCTTTATTACAAAGCATTTGGGATCCCACAGTGCATTGAAACAGACAGTTCTTGGATCTGTTTTCTCAGAGGGCCTGAAGATGACCTAATAAAGGTCGAAAAAGTGTTGTGTTACTGACTGACGTGTTGTATTTATATGTTATAATACTTCAGAATGGAAAACATCAAATTGTGTGAATTGACCGTTAACAGTAGGACATTCTTCTTGGCAACAGTGGCTCATCGCATTTGGGGCCGTAATGGGATGCATTGTCTAGATCTAGGCTGTGGCAGAGGTGCAGAATTTGCAGTGGCACTACTTTTCAACACCACTCGTATTTAAAATGTATTGGTTACTTGTAATTGATTTCTGTTATTTACTTATAGTTTGGAATAATTTTATATTAATATACTTGACCTAGTTTACTTAGTGTAATGGTAAGTTGGTGCTACATCATTATTTACTTGTGTATCAACTTGTGACTTTTGAGGCACTGTAAAATCAAGGAATGGATTTTGTGTTTGGGTGTCAGAAATAGTACACTCCCAAAAAAACAGGATATATTGTACATTGTATATTATGGTTCAATGAGTTTCAGAGTTATAGTAAGATTAGAGTGAAGTATGCTTAGGTATCCAAGTCATAAATTCAATTAAAGTTCTCGTGAATTTGAGCTTTTGTCAAGAATATGTTCTGTATTCTGTCTGTCTAGTGTAGTAAAAATTTTCAATTTTCTCCCAAATATAACATGATTTCCCAATGATATGTTTAGGGGAGACTGTAGCAAGCCAGAGAATCTGTAGTTTAATGCCAGATCTACAGAGTATGTCTGATATACATATTAATTATGCTCAAACTATGAGAGGAAGTTACTTTGTGTACTTGTGTTAGGTATGGGCAGGCCTGAGTTGGAAGAAAGGAAATGGTTAAAGTTAAAATTCTGAAGAACATTTATATGTTTCCAGGTAATAAATAATAAATATTCTAAGGCTTTTAACAGCATAAATTGACCGTGATATGTTTGTCGTGGTTTTAGAAAGATATTCAGTTATATGTCCCAGGCTTGCATGACTCTTTATGCATTCTTTGCACACAACTAACAATGAACAACGTATAATGAAAAATCCATGTCTGACCTTCTGCATTTTAATATCTAAAGTTACCAAAAGGATTTTTATAAATTACGATTGGATGGGGTGTGCGTGAAAAGTTGCCATGTGAATTTGGTCTGTAACTAATTATCATGACCCTGCTTTGGGTGACTTTGAATAAAATGTGCATTTTTTTATAAAGTGCTATTGTACAGAGTAAATTTGTACATAAATACATAATCAGTTTTCATTCAGGGTTATAGACTTCTGGACTCTATCTGTCATCTCATACTCATGAAAGAGCACAATGTTTCAGGAACCAGATGTATTTCTGTTCTCATGTCCAGCACTTGTAACTCAGTAGGTGCCTCCCAACACTTTCACTTGAGGACTGGAACAAATGCTGTTACCAAATGTTACCTTCTTATTAGATTATGCGACAATAGACAAAGTCCAGGAACCTGGTAATCCTGATAATAAAATGCAGATCTTAATTGATATTTATATATTTAAAACAATATTTGGCTCATCCAAATCATCCCTGGTTTATTAATATATTTAAAATGGCTACCCTTGACCCAGTAGTTATGCTCCTAGAGTTGCACAAGGCTCATGTAACATTCATAGTGTGCATTGCTAAGCTTCATTTCTGTGTAAAAAGGGATAGTACAAGTAGTGATGCTGCATAGCAAGACGTTATATGGGCCACAACTGCAGCCCATGGGTTTTCATTCAAGTGGATGATTTTTTGTGTGCAGTAACATCAGGTTTTCTGCTATCTTGAAAATTGTTGTGGTAAAATTTTTTTTATATTCATTAGTACTGCAATACCAGCACTTTTTTTACTTTAAGGAAATAATGTAGGCTAAAAATGAGCTTAAATTCATCTTATTTTGCTTCATACCACCACCATTTTTGGCAGCACAGGCAGCTCTGTTAAGTTCCAGCAGAGCATAATGAGCTGCATGATAAAGAATCTCTTTTAGTTATTCAGTTCGTCAAGAAATTACGTACTTGTTACAGAATCCACGTGTTTGCTGTAATAAGAGATGCCAACCACTACAGTGCAGTTCATGATTTCATATCCCTCTTGCTCCAAAATCATTTAAAATTATACTTCCATGAATGACAATGATTGAACGAAAGATTTAAAACACAGCAACTCATGTAGAATTTACTTCATTAAAAATCTGTCTGAATTTGGGGAATGGTTGCTGGCATTCTGTTAAGAATCACTGTTATTCCCATCTGCTATCCAGAATGGAAAGATTGAAATACAGAAGACTTTAAGTTTGCCTTTTCTTGATTGGTGCAAGTCTCTGAGGTGAACCTGAAGAAAAGAGACCACCTGTATATGTAGATGGAGATAATGCTAATATGGATCTGAAAGAAGTGTGATGGGAGGCTCTGGACTGGATTAATTTGACTAACAATAGGTAATCTGTTACAAACATAGTACTTCCATAGAAAGCAAGAAATTTGTTCACCATCTAAGCAACTTCTCCAAGAAGGACTCTGCTCCATGGGGTTAGAATCTCTGACTTACTTAAATGCAGCATGTAAGAATGATACATGATTTGAAGATTGTTGTTTTCTGGGTTGTGAAATCATGTGGTCTGTTGTAGAATTACTGCTGTTTCTGAGGAACCTTCTCTAGTCATTTTCACAGTATATATCTACCTATCCACCAAACATGGCATCTCATCCCAGAAGACAGTAAACTTCATAGTCACTGCCATGAGAGTTATGAATATTGCATGATGTTATTCTTGTGGTGGAATGACACTGTGTCCCTGTTCAGCTGCATTTGTGAATGGGCCATTGTCCACTTCCACCAGAAAAAAACTGTAATAATTGAAGCGAAAATGTACCAGTTCTTTCTCCCTTGTCCACCACAAATTCCACGTGAGCTGCCTGGCAGCAAACTTGGTCCTCTGGACTAAGAAGCTTGCAACTGATCATCTTAGCTATGGCGCGGCCTAAATCTGACATATACTGATGTGTGTGACATAAACTGGTTATTGATAAATGTAAAGCAGCCTGGTTTCCTGATAATTAACGTGGACTCAGTCACATTTCGTTTTGTCCTTCTATAACACAACTAGAAGTATGAAAACGGTATAAGTATATGTATATTAAATAACTGTACAACCAGTAAAACAGAAAATGTAGATTTTATTATCAACACCACTCAGTATCTGAACATATTTCTTGAAAGATGACCATTACTACTGTTGTGCTGTAGTTCTATTTTTATACTGCTGTTGTAGAGAAACAAAGTTATGTATATACTGACTTAAAGGTCTGTAAAATACTGTAATTTATACAAAATGTAAAAAATTGTTAACACTGTGTATATAACTATTGCATTTTGCTAATCATTGTAATATCAAAAGACAGCCAATAAAAGTATCTAAAATTCTGTCCTGGGACATGGTATATTTGTGTCCAAGGGGAAGTTTTATTGTGAAAACATATCATTTGAAATTAAAAATAATAGATTAACATATATTGGGTGGCACACAAAAAAGTAGCCTGGTCTTAGTGTCAATGTCAGTAAGAGTTTTATTAGTGATACAAGAATAAATACTGTTATATTACATTTGAAAAGTTATTTTGTTGTTATTAAAGAATGTTAGTCTTCGGGAATCCCACCTGCCTATCATAATCACATAACTGCACTTGCTGCTGCTAAAACTGAGGCACGCTCCTTATCCCTGGCCAGGGCTACTTTTTTTAATGCCATTCCATATTATCAGAGCTGTTGTGTGGCTTTTTTTCTGTCTGAAATGTTCTGTATTTTTTTTTACATCAAAAGTAAGTTGCTCACTTACTACACCTGTGTTCCATTTTGTTTGTAAGTGGATCAGTAAGAATCCATAACGTTACTGTTAGAAGAAATACTTCATTTTCCCAGCCAGAGAGTAAATGTGAATGTTTGTTATTGCCACAGGCTTATGCCATGTTAAGTACTTTCTGGCCCTATTTTATTCTTAGCTTTACCTTTCTGGCACATTCACAATGAAAAGTTGCCAAGATGCGCATATTCGCTGCATCACGCCCGTGTGTCCATCACTTCACATGTAATAAATCAAGAACCACAGCAGATTTCTGTGAAATTTGGTACTGTGGAGTTCCGGTAAAATTTGCTGAAGCCTTCCAGTTTTAATAAAAGGCAGGGAACAATAACAGACACATCTTGTGAATGCTTATGTACATTTCTCTGCACATCTCATGTTAAATTGTTAAATTTTTATTGGAGCAAAACAATGTGGAGAACAAGTAGTTACTTGCAGACTTCAGAGCCTAATTTCCTGCAGCCTTACTAAATCCAAACATGTTTTTAACTCATCAGTACAAAACACTAACAAGATGTTCTTCATTTAGTTAAATGGAACAGACCACAAAACTCTTACAGGATTCACCATACACCAGAGAAGTTGCTTACAAAGTTATTATGTAATGAAGCTGCTTTCATATCCTGTGGTAGGTGAATTTCTCAGTTTCAGTAACCAAGTAACCGTAGGAGTATTCTCCTATAATCTCCTCTTGTTTCTTCTGTTATGATAGACCCCAGCTTTGAGTCGTACTTTTCAACATAACAATCTTTTATATCTGCAAGGTCCACCTGTAAGGTAAAAAAAATTACCAGATAGATTCAAAATGTAGAAAAGGCAAAATTGTTTTGGAGGTATCAAATTTACATACATATTCACATACAACAATACCTTTACATTTGAAGTAAGTGAAATACCTTTCCTTGAATTCAGTGATGATGATAATCATTGTAACATCTGTCTCTGAATTATGTTCAGTGAAGTACTGTTTATTAAATATAACATAATAATTTTCTTCAGTCTCTCCAACCACATATTAGGAAAGTTCCTAAAATAAACTTGATGCACTCCTCTCATCTATACGTACTTCCAGTTCTGTAAACTGCATAATGTTTAGTTTATAACGAATCATTACATGACCAAAGAAACAAACAGTTGTGCTCACTATGTAATCTGGATGTAAAAAATTCCAGTACTTATTTTTCTTAGCATTTGGGCTGTTTGGTCTCCAATAGAAATGCAGGGGTGTCCACACATATGTCAAGGGATCATCACGACTACCATTACTGCACAATGTTTTTGTACTGAATGTGTTTTGTCTTAATTTCCATACATAAACTTTCTAAACATAAAGTGCATGTTGAGCTGCTATCAGCCACACGTGTAAAGGTCACTCACTATGCACCCTTCGTCATTTATTTAGTTTTAACTGTACAGTTCGATAATTTAAGAATACACAGGCATATTTCTTGTCTATCTGATGAAACAAGAGTGTATTCCTCCCACATTTTTAACAAATGTCATAAATAAACCAAACAAAATATTACCTCTGATCGAGACACAAGAAGCCGAATTAGCTGATAATCATCAGGCTCAGGGTCTCTGAATGCAGCCCGTATTTTGTCTGTGAAGAATTCGACAGGGTCATTCACAGCCTTCACTGTAACACGAGGATACATTCCAATTTAATGTCGGAATAAACACAAAGCGCCTAGTAGCCCACGTAGTGTGTAGGACTCACATTAGGAGGCTCAGATTCATCCCAACTGACAATTTGTCATTCAGACACGTGCATGATTACTGTCGTATGTTCACGACATTTGAATAGCTGCTTTCTATGTGCATTTAACCCTTTAAATGCCAAATGAAATCCCATCTGCCATTTGCTGGCATTATTAGGAGCCCACCATATTCTCCACGTTAACAGGATAAGGGTTAATATATTCTAATGGGAGCCTTCTCAGTGGCATCAGCAACTTCCAGTTAACATAAATTAATGTACTACTTCTGTAGCACAGCCAAGGAGCTGGGATAGCGTAGTTGGTATAGGGACTAGGATAAGGGCTTGATCCAGGGTTTGTTTTCAAGCACAGGTAACAGATGTTTCTCCTCTTCAAAACATCCAGACTGCATCTGGGCCCCATCCAGTCTCCTATTCAATGGGTGGGTTTATTTTCCCAGGATAAAGCAGCAATTTGGTCTGTATTCAGGCAACATGGAATCAATGCACAGAATGAGAAACGAATAAGTATACATATAATTCTACCCATGCATTTATCTATACATCATGTACAATAAAAATTTACTGACAATAAGGGGGAAATTTTATTTTAAAAATGCAATTCACAACCTAGGCTAAGGTGTTACTATTTTTAGAACATCTTTACAAAATGAATTAGAAATGTAATGCATTCATTCCATTGGCATGTGCATAATGCGACGATTCCTTGCCGTTCTCAGGAGCTTCTTCTATTCCTCTCTGTTATGTATTTTTTCCTGCCACCCTTCTCCACCAACTATTCTTCCATCCTCTCTCACCTCATCTTGCCATCTATTTCTTGGTCTACCTCTCAATCTTGTTGTTCCCTTATTCATATATAATACCCTTTTGGGAATTCTTCATAAATAATAAGTTTTCAAAATTGCTTTGGCATTCTATCTGGGCTTTGCCAGGGAAAGGGTTAAAATATATTTTCTCATTTCAAATGTCTCCAGGGGCAAGGAAACACTCTGTCACAGGCCACAGAGCTATCAGTTGAATGGGCATGGATTAGGTATTACGGTGTTCCATGAAATCTACCCCACATCAGTAATGGAAAGCTTTTAGAATGGGAAAAATCAGATGATCATCTAACCCCAATCATATTCAGGAAGAAACATAATGGGCACAATGTTGTTCTACTTTGACTTACCAAGAGCCAGTAAGCCATCGCGAAGTCCTCCCCGGAAATCAAGACGGATACTGTCCTCAATCGGATTCTGCTTAACCGCCTGGAACTCGGCAAACATCTCCCTGAGATGTGGATAACTGCGTCTGAGCAACAGTTCAACTATCACAGCATCATCTATTCCATACCTCATCCCTACTCCAGCATATGCCAGCATCTGCAAGACAACAGAAAGCTTAGACTGTCAATTACACTAATTGTGAATAAACCAAATTTACTTCATCAGCTTCCTTGAATAATAGAACAATCATGGAATACGGAACACTGTCCAAGCTCATACAAAACAGGAAATATAAACACAAAGTAGGAAATATGGTTCCTTTCACAGTTACAAATTTACTACAGCAGGGCCACAGTACACCCCTGTGAGATTACATCCTGTCACAACTTAAAAGACCACAAACTGAATAAAAACTGCTGTGAAAACTGGAAATATATAATCAAGTTTGCTGTTGGATAACAACTTTGTATTATTCTTCATATCCCAAAATACTGCTGTCATTGCTGTATACCCAGCTAATAACAAAAAGAATACGAGTATGTATTATTTTCTGATTAAAAATTAAATAGTGTCTACCTGGCCCATGAGGAGAACTATTAAACATGAATACTGCTACCATATTTCTGCATATGGCAAGAATAGAATTCTATTAAATTGTATTTTGAGTACTATTTGCAAAATTATAATGTTTGCAACTTTTAATGACAACAGTATAACTTACTGATGTTTCACTGATCCCACGTTATCTCTTGTGTTTTAACTGCAACCATATTTCATTTTCAAAACAAAAGTGGACTTAATACGTTTAATGAATGAATTTTTATATTTGGTTTGTTCTTGTATATACAAGTTTCGTTTTATGACCAGTACTATGTTTTCATGGGACCTTCACAGATTAAGTTATGGCATGTTCTATATTCAAAGGTTGTAACCATTTCTGGATTTTTGGAATATAAATAAATATAAATTTCAATACATACGTACATACATATATACATACATTCCATTGATCCATGCATGTGTCATAAAGACCATAGGATGTGGAACAAGTCATAAATACAAAAATATACAACTATACAGTGTAAAATACTATAAACATTTTACAAGAAAATATTATAAATCACCTTTACACATAAAAAATTCATCTACAGAGTAACGTAGACATGTAACCATAGGTCATCTTCTTACTTGCAATAAGTGCAATAAGTGATAACATCAAAGTTTTATTTATTCATCAACTGATGCACTAGTGAGTTGTCTTAAAAAACAATATTAAAATTTACATGAAAACAGCTCCAACATGTTTCGTTGTTACAGTTACACCATCATCAGGGAGTGCATTAATTTGTGCTTACTAAAGTTAAAATGTATTTTAATGAACTATTTTAACAACTGTTACTTTAGTAAGCACAAATTCGTGCGCACCCTGATGATGGTGTAACTGTAACACCGAAACATGTCGGAGCTGTTTTAATGTAAATTTTAACATTTTTTAAAGACAACTCACTAGTGCATTAGTTGGTGAATAAATAAAACTTTGATAATATCAAGATAAATGGTATGAATGTAAAAAAGAAAGTGATAACTTCATAAACCAACTCAGAGAATTTTACATTTCTCGTTTTCCCAATCCAACTACAAAACTCGGATACACATGCTTATAACCTAAAATTCATTCACCTCAAAAGTCCCTAGGGACCCTTCATTACTTCTACATTTACTTCCGGTTTGGCTCAATGAGCACGATCAAGCTACGAAGACCCTCATTTGTTTGCGGGACTATTTTTCGAATCTTCTGCATCACCATATGTCATAGTATTCGTGAGTATGCTTATGTCGAATACTGACTATACTACCAAGATTCTTTTCCGGAAGTTCCTTGCGATCTTATGTGGCGGAAAACAAATAGAAGATGGTGTCACTTATCCTGTCGTACTCGTTCGGTAGGAAACAAAAAAAAAATTGTGTCTTAACCTGTTGCAATTAAATTCTGTTGTGGTTTTTGTAGTGAGTTTGATTATACTGTATAGTGCAGTGTGTAGTGCGGACTGTTCCCCGAGAAGCGGTGTACGACATATACGTATATGGAGAGTGTGAAAGAAAAGGAAAGACTTGCCGCCTCCCGTTTCGAAGGTATCGTATGTGCTTTTCGTATGTTTACCACCGCAGTGTACAAACTAGTATGTATTGAGCTACGGTTTCAGGAATTTCCGCTATATTACGTATTCTTATCACATATAAGAACAAGTGACAAGTTTTCACAATGATATTTTTTAATGTTTCAATTGGTTTTTGGCGCATTCTGTTGAAACCGCGTACATTGAAAGGACGCTGGCTATCAATGGCGTGTCCAGCCGTCTAAATATTTTGGGAATAGGGGAGGAGTATTGAATAACGAAATACGTTTCGCCTGTAGAAATGACGCATTTCAGTGTTATATTTTAATGAAATGTATGACTTAAATAGTCATGTCAGTTCTTTAAAAAAAAAAAAAACATTGCTAGGGAGGGGACGAGGGAAGGACTGCATAATGAACCCCGTATCTACAATATAAATTACACTGTCAACAGGGTGGCTAAAGAGGAGTATAATTTACAAGCTACAGTACACGGAAAATTAATTTTGATTCGCTGTTTTTTAATGTAATTGGGAACCCATTTTTTTTATCACACTTCACCATGATTACAGTTCACATAAACATCAGTGTTATGTCTGCACAAACAAAATGTCAGTATGATTATAGCGGGAAATATTCAGAGAAAATTCATAAATTAAGGTTGAGCACAACGCTTTTCTGCATTTTACTGCATTAAGAATTTAGGGGAGAGGAACATGGATATCAGATTTTCTATTGTCATACTGCTTGAAGTTTACTGTGTACTGCTATATTTAAAATTACCACTTCTTTACGCCCCACACTCCTGAAAACCACACCTTAGAACGCTCTACTTGAATGTGTGCAAAACCAGTGAAGGCTGTTTATCCTACCTGAGCTTCTTTGTGTGCCTGAGCTACATTCACCTCTACCTCCTCCCGTTCTGTATGTAAGAGTATCCTCATTAGTCGCCTCAGGTCACTGTTCATCTCGCGCTTTACTGCGACGTCCAGGTCTCGACCATACTCTAAAATATCCACAGGATAATAATGATGATGGTAATGATGATGATAATAATAGTAATAATAATAATAATGTATTGGAGAATGAAAATTTCAAGCTGTACTGGAATCGCAGCATACTTACGGACAAAACAATATCTTTTAATCGACCTGACATAACTTTTATGAATAAGAAAACAAAGAACACCTTTTTGATAGACATAGCTGTCCCAAATACGCATAATCTCGTCAAAACAATAACTGACAAACAAAACAAGTACCAAGAACTGACGAATGAAATATGTGCTATGTGGAAGCAAAAGGCAGCACAAGTGATCCCGATAGCAATATCGTCTACGGGAGTAATTCCAAAGTCGCTATCACAAAGTCTAACAAGACTTAACTTGCACCCCAATACATATATACAACTGCAAAAATCTGTAATTCTTGGCACATGTTCAATTGTAAGAGACTTTTTAAACTACAAGTAAGACCAGCGAGCCTAATCCTCTTGATTACTACATCCCAGGATAGGTGAATATTTCCCAGCCAAAGTTGAGAAGTGAAAAATTCGACAATAATAATTTTTAGTTTTGTATTTCACTTCACTATTATTGCCGTACATACACCACAAACTACATTAAATGTACGCATATCTTGTTACTACTTCAGGATTATTTTTTATTTTTTACAAGAAATATGAAACATATATTTTATCGTCCTCCAATACTACTTAGTGTTTATAAAGCAAAGACTGTAACAATACAAGTACACCGTATCGTTACTTCACGAATTTTTAAGTTCTAGATGGATATTGTGCTCTAATAGCAAATGTAAAGCTGCATTTTTTTTTATCAGTTTTAGTGTACGGTTCTTACAAGAATCTTAAAGAAATGTCACAGCGAATGTCTACTTGTGCACTGAATGATTTTTTATCCTTTCCTTTTAAAGTCATGTATACATTATCTTTCTATGTAGTTTGCGCTTTTTTCATATTGCTTGTCCTGATTATCCCATCTAATTTCTCTCTCGTATAATTGCTAAACGTATATGTCACACTCAAATTGATTTTAACTAGAATGATTTTTGAAGGCAATTTTGCAATCGATGTGAGGGATGGAAAATGGATGACGCTGGTTTAGGATCATTTCCGATGCAGTGTTTTTGTATTAGCGGTATAGAATCTGCAGGCTTGCTTTAAGAGATATAGCTCAATGTGTTACATACATCCCTTGTTTCACTACGCACTTCTTTCACTCCTTTTTGCTTTAACGCTTCTTGCCAATATACACCAGTTCTTTATTTACGCCCTCTCATTTTCGGTGTAACGCCCTTTGGGTGACTGTGCTCTATTACCTTAACCCCTGCCTATTTCATTATTTCTGTTTTTTTTTTTTTTTTTTTTTTTCTCCCCCCCTCACAAACTCCATTCTGGTTTTAAACAAGGTCTT
>Ga0123355_10005957_pt1 | contig 17969 bp, 16 predicted proteins | sample TergutEmb28metaG_3_FD_89872 | JGI IMG/M metagenome (GOLD analysis project Ga0123355, IMG submission 89872) | Embiratermes neotenicus P1 segment gut microbial communities from Petit-Saut dam, French Guiana - Emb289 P1 | ecosystem: Host-associated > Arthropoda: Insects > Digestive system > Gut ... | reverse complement strand
CTACTTTTTTATTCAAGTAGCTCCTCAGTTTGACCTCACGAGGCTGAGTGGACCCCGTTCCAGACCCACTACTACTCAGAAAATCTGGTAGCGCTGGGGATTGAACCCGGGACCTCTGTATCTATAGCCAGAAACTCTGACCACTAGACTACAGAGGCTGAAACTGAAATGGAACACCCTGCCACATCCTCCATATGGTCCAGACCTTGCTCCCTCAGACTGTCACCTCTTTGGCCCCCTAAAGGAGCATCTGGCCGGAAAAAGGTTTTGCAATAATGAGGAAGTGATACAGGTTGTTAAGGAGTGGCTACACTGGCAACCAAAAGACTTTTTCCTGAGCGGCATCCGCAAGCTTCCGGACCTCTGGCACAAGTGTGTCGCAAACCAGGGAGATTGTGTTGAAAAGTAACAATTTCAGTTGCGGAGAATATATCGATGTTTTTGTTCTATTTACAAATTATAATTCATATTTGCCCAACCCTCGTATAATGTAACACTGTGGTTACACTTTTTGTTGTTCACAGTTGTACACGTATTACAGAAAGTTATTACTATTATTTGGGTCTGTTAGATTTGGCTAAGTACCTTGTTATTTATGTCTGCATTGGTTTAGGCTTTGTTGTTAAATTTGTCCCGTACACACAACCTCAAACCTTCACTCCACTGAAAAATTTTGTAATATGCTACTTACAAACAGTATTTCATGTACTTTTTTTTGGTATACGTAACCTATCTAGATGCCAAATTGAATATTTGTAGATTCTGTAAATATTAAATATAAATATTTGTAGATTCAGCAAGCCTTTTATGATTGCATGTGTTTACATTCCTTAATTATGCATAATTTGAAGTGAATGAACAAGAAAGTGCATAAATTTGTAGGAATCTGATGTAGGAACATAATTACTGGGTTGTTGGATTTTTATGTCCATCCTTATTGAATATATACATAGGTAATTATTTGTTTGGCCTCACCTGTTGTATTTTTTTATTTTCCATTTAAACAGCTCAATTTTTGGAAAAAAAATGTATGTGTCGGGAAATTTGTGTTTTGATTTTCTGGTAACTTTTATATGAAACTTTTCTGAGCCCAAGAATATTGGGGAGATGTTATAATGAATTTATTTATGTAGATCTTCAAATTAAGTGCCTGTTATTTTTGTCTCGTTTTAATGAAACTTGAATTTTCTTGACAGATATTAGTAAAAGCCAATGCTATAATATTTCACGAAAATCCAGCCAGTGGACGCTGAGTTGTTCCATGCAGACGGATGGACACAGCCTTATGAATGTAACTAATCAAATAGCAAGAACTGTGAGCAAGAAACCAACTGTTGATAGGTCGCACAGAAGCGATGACTTCTATTATTGATTATCCACTGTAGTACAGTTCATCCATCAAGAATAATAATAAGTTGCCAAGCCTTTTGAATGTACTAAATGGGTAATTTTTATATAATAATTTTAAAAATAGTGGACTTTTCAGATTTCATAAGCAGGAACATTTAACATGCTTATGGCAGTAGTTGTAGGACCTCAAAAATACTACCTTCTTACATTGAGAACTTTCTATCTGGGAACTTCTTAATTGAAAAGATAAGCATTACTGACATGCAGTGAATCATCATCATCGTCATCATCATTATCATCATCATCATCATCTGCATATTCGTTATGTTGTTTTGTTTGCCATCAGTGTTGTTGGAAAGTATATAAGTAAATTAATTTGATAGTCATTCGGTATATTGACTCAGCTCTGAGCTGAACAATTGAGGAATTATCATTTGTTTCCTGGCAGCATCCATATATCTTCTTCCCAGTGTCCAGATTGTCACTGGGACCCACCAAGCCTTGTGTTGTGTAAATGCTGGGGCAAGATGGTTGGAGTGCAGAGCTGACCTTGCACTTCTATGTACAGTTGAAGTTAGGAATGCATGGCATTGTACCTCCACTTTCCCATGCATCATCATGGCAAGGTGCATAATTAATTAAGCACAGGTTCAGCTTTACCATTATCTTTATTTACTTGATAATAATGAGTATGAAATTGAATTGATTTATGTGTAAACACTGTAACTACTGCTGAACAGAAATTGTTTTATTATTAATTGTACTGTGTGCCCTACAAGTAGATGGATGATGTCTTTGTGTAATTTGGTTTAATCCCCATTTAGTGAAAACCTCAAGGTTTCTCAAATATGGATTTTACTGCATTGTTTTGCCTTTATAGTAATGACAAGTTTTGTAATTCAGATATCGTCACAGAGTGGGAATGTTACATCAGGCAGCCAGCTGGTCTCTGCATTGTCTCAACAAACTGTCAAGCAGCAGCAGAGTCTCGTCAATTCAATGGATCATCTTCAGCATAATAACAATTCATCATCACCACCTTCATCAGTAAGCAGTGCCCCATCACCTCTTCCTAGTGCAGGGACACCTACACCATCACCTGCCCAACAGCCCACACATCAGGGTTCCATCTTACCTACACTGAATGGACCCATCACATCAAAGGTCAGTGTAAAGAATTCTCCAACATGTGGCAGACACTAAAAGTTACAGTTTGCAGTAAACAGATTGTGTATCTTTACATTATTTATTGTTAAATATTGAAAATATGCAATACTTGGCTTGATTTTACACATGCACAGTTTTATTAATGTAATCCATGGCCCATGAAGGTTAACTGTTAGCTGTTTGGCACTGGAATTAAATTCCTGGTGGGAACTGCAGAAGACCAGAATTTTAAAGATGTCTGCATAAGGAAGGCCTTTAGACACTGGCACCTTAACCTGGCATTCGGCATTTTGAGCATCACACTGTGTGTAAGGTATGTGTTTCGTTCAGTGCCAGAAGGTTAACTGACCTTACTCTCAGCTTGTAGAAAGCTTATGGGTTATTGTTAATGGAGTTGTTCCTGTTGTAGGTTCCTGAGGGTATGTCATCTCTGAAAGTGATAGCACAGCAAGTTATTGATCGTGCTGGTTTGGAGATACCACCATCAGAACCAACCCGAGGGTTATTTGACAGCAAATTGCAACAGAACCAGCAGTCAGTAACGTCTGAAGCACACATCCCTCCACTGCTGGGTGTTGCACCGCTGGGGCCAGTACCACTCCAGAAGGAACACCAGTGTCAGTTCCAGATGATGGAGGCCGCATATTATCATATGCCACACCCATCGGACTCTGAAAGATTGCGGACTTACCTTCCACGCAATCCCGTCCCTACGCCAGTTTATTACCATCAGGTGATCAAAAGCTACAGTTACATCCCTAGTGTTGTGAAAGTCTGTGGAGTCTGAAAATTAAAAGTAAATCCTAATTTTGCATATGTTTTGGCTGTTTGGTTTTAGGAAGATATAAGATATTGGGAATGCTGAAATTATTGTTAGTTCACTCAGTGTGCATTACATGTTATGTTTTGTTTCCTGGTGCATTAATAGTGATGGCACCAGTTATAGTCAAGTGCATGCAGACCTTTGAAAATTATATTTGTTATTGTTTGTGAAGCTATGATTCACTTAAAGGCAAGAACTCCCGTGTTGGTACTATCTTCAGAATATTAAGAAAAAAAATTTAGTAGCTTGAAAAAAGAGGAGGAGGAAGAAATAAGGTGAAGAGGAAGAAGAAAATTGAAGACAAATTGCTATCGAATGGTATAAGAAAAATCACTGTAATTTATCATACAATTACTAGTTACTTGAACATACATGGAAAGTAACTGCAAAGATGGCATACTTCTAGAGGGTCATAGCTTTAACTTTGTATGCTCTTGCCCTGTGTAATGAAAAGTGGTTTGCAGATTGCAGATAATTATGTAGTTATGTATTGCCCATTCGTATGTTAACTCCTGCATTTATGATTTCGTTATGATATGCATGAGGTAATAATAAGAGTGATGAAACCTTTAGTAACTGTGTGAAGGAAAACGTTTTTCAAGTGTGATTTTCCTCGGGTAAGAAGACACTTAAGGTATTTAGTCCTAGTGAAAGCTGTAGTCACCTGACATGTACATGCTGTACTGTAGCATTTGTGAGAAAAGTTTTGTCCCAGGGAAAGGGTATGAGAAATTTTGAATGATATATTTTACAAGAAGTCATACCTTCTGTCTTCGTAATTCTTGGCAAGTGTGACCTCATTCAAAATCCTCATGAAAATGCAGAGTAGACAGAAAAATTGAAACTGTCATGATGATGCATGATTCTTTATTATATATTACTAAATAAGGAAAAACTTGTAAATAGTGCAATTTCTCTGAAAATGTGATGTTTGCAAAATCGTGATAAGCAGTATGTTTTGTCATTGGCATATTGAATTGCCTTCCTAATCTTGGAAAGAGTGTGAAAGAAGAATTCCCGCATATCAGGAGAAACAGTTTTCAGGCCCAGTCACTAATTGGCATTTGTCAGTGCATGAAATATCATTTGATTCCATACCATTCAGCACTTAGCAGCAGCATACCTGCAGTAGTATGAGGAATATTGTGTTGGCTGAGTTTAAATCAGTGGATCATAGACACACAAACATCCATAAGGTAGATAGGTATAAAAACGTGTTTGGAGTAACAGGCATGTAGAGTGGATGGAAAGAATGAACATTGTTTTATCAGATGTATGAATGGTGTATTCATTTGCTCTGTTGGGGCTCAGTTAAGCAATGGGTTGTGGATTGATTGGCGAGAATCAAAGTCTCTCAGGTTACTAGTATTCTCTTCTTCATGCTGCAGAATGAGTCAGGTCTCTCGGCTTGTTCATTGGTGTTAGTTGTTTATAAAGGGTTGAGAGTTTGAAGTGATTATTGTACACCTTCGTGGCATCAGTTCCAGAAAATTGGTACCTTTATGTAAAGCTTTACTTTTAACACAATGAAGCTGGAAGCTGTACTGATGACCTTCTTTGCTGTTACCCATAATACTTTGTTATACTGCTGTCCTTTTCTTTATTATTTATTTTTTAAATAAATATTAGAAGGCTTGTGGTTTGACTGTAGGTTTAAGAGCATTGTACACAGTGCAATGGCTGCTAGAATCTGTGCTTTCCTCAGCAGATGCTGATAAATTATGAGAACTGAGTTTGTTGTATGGCTGTATGGACCAAGCCATTTAAGTCTTGCAGAATGGTTTCTGATAATAGCCAGAAAAACTTGAATTAGTGGCAACAAAATGTCCAGAATAAAATTGCAGTTGTAGACAACTGACATGTAGTTAAATAGTGGTGGTTATTAAGGTTTCAAAAGTGAAAGTGGTTATCAGTTTAACAAAAATCAGCTGTGAAGGGGAAAATTATGTGCACCAAACTTATATGAAGTTAGGGACTACCCAGCCACTAAAAGGCACTGAGATTGAGAGTAATACTGATGATTCCTGTGAACCAACCAGAAGGCATATGAATAACTGAACCCCTAAATATATTGCTGCAGCAGTTTTGTGTGTTCGTATTTTAGTGACATGCCACTGGTGTCTGGTACTTGCTGGTAAAGGAAACTAACAGATACAAGAGAAGACAAAACATCACCGGCCTGTCGGTCGTCACCAGAATTGGTCTGTTATCACAGAAGAAGAAGGATATTGGCATGACAATTATGTCTTCTGGGATGTTGTGCCATGTTACCGAGTAAATAAGCAATGTTTTGGAGTAGTCGTGCTGGAACATATCGTTGTTACGTAGGTAAGGGTGATTGGAATGGTGAGTCATTGGGAGTGATTGTGCTATGCACTGAATGGAGCTGTAGGCTTGACAGACAGGATAGCTGAGGTGAACTGACATGGTCAGGTGTAAGGTATGGAAATGAAGTGCTGACCTTTGGATGGATTAATTTTGTAGAAATGGGAAGTTGAGCCAGGGTGGTCTGGGATTCAGTTAGTAATTGGAGGCAGGCTAGTTGTTGATGTGAAAATGAAAGGAGTGGTCATGGATGTGTGTGACAGTGGGGTTCTGCTGTACACGTGCATGTGTACTGAAATCTGTGTATTGGCATACAACAAAATTTTGAACATGCAAGTTTTTTTCCAAGACCATGATGGATACCCTGATGTCCTCACTTGACAATGGAGGGAAGCACATGGAAGTTGGTTGCCTATATAATGCTGAATACTATTGGATATTTTGTTGGAAGCTTCTAAATATTTAAGACCACAGCCTGGCCATGGACATGGCTGTGGTTCTTTGGGAGGAAGGGCTGCATTTGTGAATTTACAAACAGGAGAAGCTCATCAAGTATGGGATTATCCTTTGCATGGTTTGTGATGCCTCACTGAGAGTCAGCAAAAATGCATGGTCTATGAAGAAACTAGAATGAAGGCAGTAGAAACTGTGTTGGTGCTGATGGTGCTGGGTAATACTTGCATGTGCCTGGTGCATAATGTCTTCATGGACAGCTAATATAGAAGTGTTCTCCCAGTGAGGTTTCTGCTCTGCAACACTTCAAGGGTTTGTGAGACAATAAGGAACAACCATGACTTGTGGCAAGTGTTACAAAAGGTGAAGAAAGGTGCAAGGGATTTCTTTTGTTCTGAAGGTGTTCTGTGTGTTGATTTGCACAGTCTTTTCCACCAGGATGAGGGGGCTAGAGAGCGTGAGGATGGAAACGTACAGATGAGCTACAAGTACAATGTTTTAGATGTTGATTGTGCTCGTCAGGACTTGGTATACTTCCCACTTACCAAGAAGAGTATGAAGTGGACCAAAAAACTAGGAAGCTCATGGGGGTGATGGGTTTGTTTAGTCTTAGATGTCGATCCCATGTACAAAACAAAGTACCTTGACTGCCTGCAGGATATAAGAAGTGGTTATTCCAGAAAACCACCATATCGAGGTGACTGTGCAGCGTGATAAATTCTTATAATAAAACCAACTAGATGCACTAATTTCTCAAATTTATTTTTGGAATAAAACTCTGCGTGTTTCAGACAGTTCCTGTGTCCATCATCAGGAGTTTTTCACTGTACACACAGCAGTGGTATATGTCATACAGGTTTGCTGACAGCTTGCAAGCAGGATCTGAGCAGGATCAGGATGGAACGTCCTGATCCTGCTCGCAAGCTGTCAGCAAACCTGTATGACATACACCATTGCTGTGTGTACAGTGAAAAACTCCTGATGATGAACACAGGAACTGTCCAAAACATGTAGTTTTATTCCAAATTAAATTTGAGAAATTAGTGCATCTAGTTGGTTTTATTATAAGAATGTTAGTGAATGTTTGCTTGTAACTCACACTGAACGGGGTAGCTGATGTCAATGACACATTTGTGTTTAATTGTGTAGCAAAGGTGAATAAAATAACACATACAGAATTTATGTGGTGGTAAGTGAAAGTGTAGCCATTTATTGATTTATTGGAATGCTGCATTCGTTTTTTAATCTAAAGAGGAAAAGTGTATTGTGTATAGTACGTGTGAAATCGTGATGCAGTGAATGCCACTACAAAGAAGAAAACGCCTAATTCCCAGCAACCAGTGCATATTAATTTTTTACTTATAATGTTTAACCTTTTAGGGACCTGTGACAGACTCATTTTATGTATTTAGGCAACAAGGAAATAACTCATTTTTGAGACATGCTGTGTTATCTCTGTTTTATTTTCCATAAATTCCACATATATTTCATAATTTTTTCTGTTCAAATAATATGTTTTTCAGGAACCGTGTGCTAAAATTTAAATACCCACCCTTGCGGGATAAAGGTTAATACAAAACAGTTTTATTGAGATGAATACTAATCCAGTGTTTGATGTAGAGAATTTTTTCGCGACTCAGTTTCCTCAGATTCATAAAACCGTGACACTGATACCAATCCATCATGAAGTGTTTCAGTTTTGTCTGCTACTGAAGGGGAGAATTGAAAGTCTCAGTGTATGCTGTATGAGGACATTAGAAAGAATGCAAACCTGTTTGATCCTTCTTCAATCTGCTGAAACTAGTAACCATACTAAAAATATACTTGAGAGTCTTTTATTTCATTTTTATTTTGTTTTTCACATGTTTGCACAAGTGCACACTTACAGTGCAGTTATCAACCACAAACATAAACTAAGTGTAGATATAATTAGGCTGTCATTGTGTATCAGCATTCAGGAACAGCAGCAGTATTTAAGGAACTTTCCTGTTAAAAATACAAGGGGTGAGGGGGAGGTGGACATAATATTGTGTGGTTTGGAATTGTTTATGAAGGTCAACACAGACAGTTGGTGACATGCATAAGGGTTCCGTTCCTGAAGCTTTTAACCTGAAACATATGTATTCAGATATATGAAAAACACAAAAGACATTTAATAATTACAGTATTAGTAATTTATATTATATTATATAAGAATATTAATAATTAATAAGAATTCTGTATGTGAGTCCAAGTTTACATAAGTTATATGTTATATAACCTAGCAAATGCCTGTAAAAGACTTTTTTATTTTTTGGAATAACGGATCTTGACATTCTAAAATTATATTCCATAAAAAAAACATTACACATCGTATATAATATATGACATATGACATGAACTCTTGTTGTGTATGCTGAAGCACTTGCTTCAGGACACCATTCTGCTTCATTGAGTTAACATCTACTTTGTTTGTATAGTCCGAATAGTTCATGACTCACACATTAACTTCCAAGAGCTTATTCCTGAGGGCATTCCCAGCCAGGAATACTTTACAACCATAGATCGGAATTGTCAGTTGTTATTGATTTGATCACTACTGGAATATGCAGAAAATAATGTGTACAGGTACTTACATGAGGTTTTTAGTGCTGAATTCACAATAAATGTTCAAAATATTCTGCTTCAGCCTCAGTACACATTGTGTCATATTTGCGAGTGAAGCATGTAGCTCACATCAGATGATTATGATTGTCCTTCGGAAGGTTGCTGCATCAAAATTATGAATCAGCCCTATATCTCATATACCCTGTTGTAGCTGTTACACCTGATCTTTCACTTGCCCCGAAAGATACACTTGTATAAGGCTGAGGTCTTAAGTTCCGGGTGTTCAGTTTTGTGGATCACAGAGGCTAATCCATTGACAAGGGGTGCAGCAATTTAAATGCATTTTTATTGCTTGGATAAAATGGGGAGTAGTTGTTTAACATTGCAGTTTCAAACATCATAAAGTTTCTGAAGGTACATTTCATAACAGGTGTAGTAGTTTGTTGAAGAATAAAAAACCAGCTAGATATCACTTGTTATATTTACTTTACTTCTTAGATACTCAACATGTTTCGGGCATTAATATGTCCATCTTCAGGAGTTTGCAACTATGTTGTTGAACTACCACATTGGCTGTATTGTTCTACAACGATGGAGAAGTTAGCATTAGCGTAAATTTTGGTGTTTAGTGGTATGTGTTTGGTGTGATACATTTTGTCGCTTTTTGTGGCTAGTAATGTGTGTCTGTTGATTTTAATCGTTGTGATGTATTGTGTGCTGCTCTTAATGTTTTCTTGCATGTGGTGTGATACATTATTGGGTATGCAATATGATGTGCTGCTAGTGTTCATTGGTGCTGTGTATCTGAGATTGTATATACCTTGGATTGCCATGTGTTGGAGTCAGGGTGCGGTTCAGCTGGGGTGGTATCCGGGCTGCCGGCTGAAGCACAACTGGTCTATCCATGTGGTATGTGGGGGTTGGGTTTAATGACCATCTGAAATAGCAGGTTTGTTTCTCCTGGGTATTGCTCAGGGATAAGTTTGCCTTGCCAAGTGACATCTAGTTGGTTTTTTTATTCTTCAACTATCAAAATGATGCACGGTCCAATAAGCATCAGTAGTAGTTTCTGTTACAGCTAGCATTCATAAGTGCCACCTGTCAGATGATGTCTGCATTTGTTCGTGCATCATGAAGGAGCACACCTCATTTTTACCCATGCAGTGAAAACAAATTTAATTTGAAGATGCAGGTCTTGTGGGAAGTTACGCTGTGTCAAGCAGTAAATAGTTAGCAGTATTTTGTAGGACTGTAGTGCCTTCAAAGCATAACCATTTACCAGTCAATGGAGTGTAAGATTTCAGAGAACTTGAATTTTCAGCAACACTGCTGTGGGAACTTCACATCTTGAAAATTTAATTTCTTCCTTATGCATTATTGAACATTATGGCAAGAGCCAAGCATTTGAAACAGTTATGCTTCCATGAGCTATTGTAAAATTCATCCTCATGGCATAATGTCCACAGATTTGTTGTTTTGTTGTGCTATGACAAACCTCAGGCAAAGAATATACCCTGTTGAGGATGATTTATTTTTAGTTCTGAGAACTTTATTTTATGATCTTTCATGAAATATTACAATGGATTTTACATATTAGAAAAAACTGTAAATCTGCCTTTGGTGCATTTGCAGATTGGGTCATTACACAGTTGTGTTATTGATAGATTGTTTTCAGTAAATACTGACTGCGTACCATAAATGTTGCATGTTTAATCACACAGTATGGGCAGTGACGTGTTTCATTCATTAGATTACATGCTTCATCATGAAATTAGCTACTGACATTACATGCTGCTTAATTAAAACATTCTGCAGACTGGAACTTACAAAAACATCACATGCCTTGAATTGTATGTCGTGATTGTTGTCAAATGAAATTCTGGTTATTGGTATATCAATTTCATTGAAGACTGCAGATACCAGAAACATAATCCTTGAATACAGTGTTCACCCTTATTGGAGGAAAAATTTTTGAAGACAGTGCACATGACATTAGACTGAATATGTTAATTTAATAAGTTGGGCAATGTGCACATAATATAAGATTTCTGGCGCATTCTCTTCCTTTTTTCAAAATATCTGAGAAGCGTGATAACATATGAAAAATTGTAGTGGTTTATAAAATGTCTTTTATCTTTCTGAATTGTTTGTTAAAAAACATTGCTGCTCTTCGTGGAGATTGTGTATTATTGTCCAAATTTAGTGAAAAGAAGAGTATGTTGATAAGTTTTAGTGAAACTCCCCATTATCAAATTTCATTAAAAGTATTTCAGAAGTTTGTAAGTTATCACATACAAACACATTGGGAATTTGGCACATTTTTTAAACTTTCCACATTACCTCAGTACTCACTGTTGCCAAAACTGTCAGCAGTACCGTTAACTCTTGATGATTCCTGTTCACCAAATGCTAGGCAAGAGTATTATGCCAATAACTGATAATTTCTTGCATCTGGTTGCTGTTTTCTTTATTTTCTGTCTTGAAGAGGATAATCTGTGTAGCAGAAATTTTGTTGAGTCTAAGGATAATGTTTGGTTTAAGGACAGAACCAGTACCGGGCAGAGAGATAAGATTGTTTAATGTTGATCTTAATATTCAATTATCGTTGCTAGATATTAAAATGATCAAATTAAGGAGCATGAGATTGAAAACGCATGTGGCATACACGGGAGATACAGAATATTATTCAGAAACTGTGAATTAAAGAGATCGTTTGAGGGGTCTCCATGGAATGTGAAGTGGATTATGAATTGCAGTTATATCTGTCCATTATTCATATTTTTCTGCAAGACCTTGGACTGTCAGAACACTGGAATTGCATGTTAAATGCTGCACAGTTTTCTGTGATAAGTGTAAAAAGAACATTGTAGACAAATAATGGTTCCTATGAGCCTAATGGAAACATTCCATTTTGGCCCTTTTTCATTGTGTGTAGTGTACAAAATTGATGTGCATGTTCTTTTTCTTTCATTGTATTTGAGGTCTTTGGTCATATTTGTGATAACAATTCGTTTTAAAAATACAATTTTACAGCCTGATTCCCCATTATAAAATTTTACTAGATGCCCATACAAGTGATAGTGGGTTTATTGTTGGGGTGTAGAAGGCAAATTTTGTGTAAGAAAGTGAATGTGTACTGCACTATATCATCATTGGAAATGCCATGCAGTGCTTTTTTTTGACCTAATATTTACGTTAGTTGTCAAAACAAAAAACATGGTGCATATTGATGTCATAATTTGAGGTTAAACATTTCACACAACAGAAATTTTGAAATTTTCTTTTGCAAAGGAAAAGTGAGAATTATGCATTTCAATTTTTGTCAACTTCACATCATTCTACTTTACTGTAGTTTGCTTTACTTTATGTTACTTAACTTTACTTTTTTCCCTTTATTTTAGGTGCCATGTAGATTCTGTAACACATCTATTTACATCCCTGTTTGTGGTATTTGTGTAACAAGTTGAGAGCTGAAAAATATCATGTCGATATTTTAGACCATTTGCTGCATCCATCAGAAGTGTTATACAAGCCCTATATCTCTGGAAGAAAACCTTTCTTTTGTATGGTTGTGGACCTTGGTCTCTTACTCAGAGCAAAGATGAGGGGTGTTGAGGCCTAAGAGAGAGGCAGTAAAGTTATGTTGATAAGAACTAGTTATTGAGGAGCATACTATTCATGAAGATCAAGTTGAGGAAACGGAGGTGGCTGGGGTATATAGCAGTAATGGAAGGGCTGAGAAATTCATGAAAACTTCAGATGAACACTGCGACAGGGATAGGCTGTCTGAAAGATCTAGGGATAGATGAAAAGACACCATTAACATGGACTGTAAAGAAATAAGGTATGAGGATGAGGACTGGATTCACTTGGCTTTCATTAGGCTTCGGTTCCATGCTCTTACAACTATGGTAATGAGCCTTTGGGTTCCTTGAAAGGTGACAAATTTGACTGAAGGACCATTAGATTCTCAGGAGGGTTTCTGCTTAATGTAATTGGGAGATGGATGTATCAAATTATTTTATATGCCATCATCAACATATTTTAGTTGAAATCGGATGTCTTCAATTTTATAGCACATGAAGACAATTAATTAATGTAAAGTGAATGCATGTGTTTAGACATGATAGAATAATCAGAATTGTATTGCACTGGTTGTACTGTATAATGTGTGACAGTTACAGCACATTTGTTAGAAGAATTACAACAGTAATGAAAATTGCCATTGCAATTGTTAAGTGCCTGTTTAGCCACCATATTTACATCATGAATGAGTGAGGGCTAATTTAGTGGACATGCTAACAGGAATTGTATTCAATAGGTTCCACTGCCACACTCGGATACGGTGGAGTTTTTCCAGCGATTGTCGACGGAGACTCTCTTCTTCATCTTTTACTACATGGAGGGGACCAAGGCACAATACCTGGCAGCCAAGGCCCTAAAAAAGCAGAGCTGGAGGTTCCATACCAAGTATATGATGTGGTTCCAGCGCCATGAGGAACCCAAAATTATCAACGAGGAGTATGAACAGGTATATAGTAAACTGCCACATTTATTAAATACTAGTGGGAATGCCTATTGAGAAATCAGTGAGATAATTTGACATCTGAAATGAGAGGAAGCAAATCACTTACTGTAAAAAAAAAAAGCCTTATGGCCGGGTTTGCATTCGGTGTTGTTGCCTGTGTAATTTAGAGCTTTGTAATATTTACACATGTACAACCTTCAGCATTATAATCTACCCTTTTCTTTTTCCAGGGCACATATATTTACTTTGACTATGAAAAGTGGGGCCAAAGGAAAAAGGAAGGTTTTACTTTTGAGTATAAGTACTTAGAAGATCGAGACCTGAACTGAACAGATAATAAAAATCTGCCAGAGTGGGATTTTCCGTTTTTCCCCCTTGACGGAGATGTCCACGAGTGATATTGTATAGAACAATTTTTTTTTTTGGTCATCTCACTTCTGGCTTGACAGGATTTATATATCCCACCATAAGTTTCCAGGGGGAAGAGAGAAAAATACATTGTTTTTGGTACAGGTTATCATTTTTAAGAATTTTTTTTTGTTAACTGTACTGAGTATCCAGCTGGAACACTGTTTCCTGATGGTGCTAGAACGATCTCTCAAGTCGCTTAAGTGGTGGTGTGAGAAGAAAAATGTACCAAGTGAGTCAGCAAGGCAGTGAATTACTAGTGTACAAAGCAGAGAATGATTATGTTTCTTGGAAAGAATCAATAGTCTGTGGTGCAGTCCTTTAGAGACATACGTCTTTCCTCAATTGCTCTGAGTAGAGGGCTTGCACGTCTCCTTTCTACAAAGAAGATTCTTACTAAGAAGTCAGTGCAACAGCTGTTCTAGTTTGTGATTTATTTTCCTAAGATTTAGTGGTGGTGCAACTTAATACGTTTAAAACAGTATCCCATTTTCAAGATGTAAAAATACCAGTACAAATATTGGCTAGGATGAAGGAGAAGACAACGAGACAGATAATTGAATGGTGTGCCCACCTTGCTTCTTCATTGGCCTGGCCTCTGTTTTCTACACTGAGCATTCTGATGCCATTCATTCACGTGCAAAAGTACTTGTTGTGTTAGTTTTCACTTTTGTAAAAAGTACATAAAAATGGTATAAATAAATAATGATCTGTACAGAGCTGTTTGTGTAGGATAATGATAATAATTATAATTATAAAAGTAAGCATATGGATTACATTTATTATTTTGCACGTTGACCAGAATTGCTTGAAGCTTTGTGGAATGCAGAGGCTAAGGTGTAGGGTCGGTGGGTACTTGATTGTGGTGGATTTTATTTTAAAATAGCAACAGAATGTTCAGGGAATTTCATAACCAATGCATACAGAGCATAGTTAAAAAATTTAAAAAAAACATTGTCTCTACATTCATCACAACACATGAAGTGCATATTAGAAATTTCTTCATAATAATGACCTGGGACCCAGCCTTTTTAATATTATCATCCAACTTTCAGAGAAGTAAATTCACGTTTTAATTTACTGAAAAATCTTCATGTAATTTTCTTGAAAGAACGGTCATTTCACAAATATTCATTTATCAGTGATGTAGTTATTAAAGAATATCTGTAGAAGTGGCCATTCATGTATTTGGAAGCCAATTCATTGTTTTGTCAAAAATGTTGGATTTGGGTTCCTCCAAATTGAATTTTTTAAATTTATTTTTATTCTTGGTGCCAACCTACCATATCCTGAACAGTTTGAAACAGGCAAGAGTAATGTAGATTGTATTCCACAGAGTTGAGCGATTGATGCATTTACACATTGTGTTCCCATGTTTATTTTACTGTAGCATACTCCAGTCCCAATTCCTTTAGGTCTTTTTCCAGTATTACAATACTGGAAACTAATGGCATTTACATATACATGTAACTATGAAGCACTTGTTAAGCAAAGATGCTTCCCTTCCTTGTTGGGAGCAGGAGGGTCAGATTGGTGAAGTCCAGTTCATGAACCAGTCTGGTGAAGAGGCAATGTGCAATTTGCTCAATAATGGTTTCAGTAATCCTTTCCTGTCCTCCCTGCCTTTGCTTGATTGTCAGGGGTTCTGAAGCTAATTAGGATCCAAGTTGAAAATGGGGGTTTGGAAGAATGTTACCTGAAACATTAACAACTGCTGTCATAAAAATTGCAGAAGTCTGAAGAAGCCAACGTTCATTGTGATTTCAGTCATTCGTGGAGTGGCCCTGTACAAGATCATATTTGTATTATGAATTTCCGACTTTAGAAACGGATATTTCATTAAACAGAAACTCCAGAACATGCAGTTCTATTTCATTGTAATGTGTCTCACCAGTATCAATGTTTATATACAATAAAATAGGTGCTCTTGATATTCTTATGGGATGGCATGAAAAGTTTCAAGGTGAATAGAATACAACAAAATTCCAGAAAATTTTAAGAAAGTGGAACTTGTGTGGTGATCTGTGGACTAGTGAGTAAATTGTCAGCTTAATTTAATTTTTCTTTTATACAAGACTAATATTTCTATAAGATTTCTCTAGTTGAGGGATTACAGATTTGTTATTAATGCTACTCTGTTTTGAGTAGTGTTTATATATTAACAGAACAGTGTCATGTTAAGTGTGGCAGCAGTTTGCTGCTGTCATGAGAGACGTAGTGAGACACTCTCTTTTATTTGCGAGCTAAAATAGTGCCGCCAGAAACTGAGACACTGTGATACTCTGAATTAGCTGTAATATATATACATATATAGTATTCATTACTACATTTCACTCAGATCAATGTGGTCTATAAAGAAGCAGGTTTATTTCATGCGAAGAATTTATTTCCCCTACAACTAACCTGAAAGAAAAATCCATGCTTTTTTAAGGCTTATTGTAATATATTTTTCACACAAGTACTATGAACATCATATGCAGGCTTATTAAAGATGTTATTTGGAACTTAATTCTTATAGCATTAGTGCTACAGTGTTACTGCTATCTCACCTCCATGTCAGGAATACTTCTGAGAGTATAACAGTAAACCTGGAAAATTATACACCAGTACCCCAAAAGCTGAGATTGAAGGTTTATTGTAAGGTACAATCCATACTTTAGCCATGCAGGATGTCAGGTTCTTCTAATGGTGACTGAAGATTGCTGGCTTTTGGGATGTGAGGCCATGTTTGTTGGAACAAATTTGCTGTTTCAGAGCAGCATGCTGCCACCATCTTCAGGGTGGAAGCATACTCTGAAGTTGAAGACAGCAGGTTCCTCTGTAATGTTGGCAAGTTTCTGCCAGAGTACGTGGTGTTGTTTCCCAAATGACAACAGTCTTTATTATATGAAATTTTGAAGATCTATAAATTTACATTTACAAAAATGTGTGTGTTACATGCAGAATGGGTTTAGTTTTCCTTGAATTTCTTTGTTGCTTAAGTTGTATCAACATTATCTGAACAGGCAAGGCATGGTACCATCTGGAAAACAAAAGTCAGTCTTGTGCAGAAACAAGAAATCTATTCTTCAATGCAGAATGTAAATGTAAATTGTGCGATGCTTAAATGGTGTTACGTACTTTAATTATTCATATGTTTACACAGCCTTCTCCATATTGATGAGAAATGTGAGATGAATCTTTTGTTTCAGAAATATGGTGAATGAGTTGTGTAGTAGTGTCTGAAATAATGATTGAAAGTTCTTTTAGTAATAATTCTGGGTTATATTCATATTTATTCACAAGAAATATGATATATTTTGAGTATCAGATATGAAATAGTGCTAAGCAACAGGCTTTGTTATAGCTATGGATGCTTTCAAAGGCTTCATTCCAGCATCCCCCCCCCCCCTTTTTTTTTCCCTCCCCCCACAAACATGCATTAAGATGTGAGGAAAGCGTGAGGCGTGAGGAAAGCGTTGCATCTCGTTGGTTTTCTTTCCTCACGCTTTACTCACGATGCACGGTCACAGGAACATAAAGCATGCATTAAGATATTGTTCTATCATACATTCATTTACCAAAACAGTTTGACAAAGTTGGAAGCAGTATAACCACATTTTAATAAGCAACTTCGGATATTTAACTTTTAAATTATGTTATCAGAGCCCAGCAGTAGATGTATTTGCAGACATGTGTGAATTCCGGTAGCACTCATGCAGTTACACATTTACTTGCAGCATATATTATTTATTTTTACATATCTTAAATATCTTTTACAGTACAGGTGTACACATCTATTGCTAGAGATGTACCACCGAATTGTAGGTCAAGTGTAATTCTTTCAGACTTTATATCCACACTGCAACAATTAGTAACTTTAAAGTTCAGAACACTATTTATGTTAAATAAACTGATATTACTGTATTACAAAATGTTACAGAAATTGATGGTTGAAAATTTGAAAACTTGGGCAGAATTCTTAATCATAACCCTAATTTTTCATAAATGGAAATTGAATGTTGTATTAATGCTACATTATAGTAGTATATTACATTTCTTGTTTTCATAGGAGTGAAGATTTAGATCGTGGTCATCACCTCATAGGTGGTTACCTGTGTTCCAGAGGAATAAAATGTCTGTATCTTCAAGGTACGGAAACAGTATATTCATCTGAAGCTGTGGGAACCAACTGTGAGACTGTATGGTTTGACAAAGAAGACAGCAATCGAAATGAGTGCCCCCCCCCCCCCCAAAAAATTTTTTTTTCTGTACTTTGTTTTGAACCCCCAAAAAGTAAAGAGTTTTTGGGTTTTAATTTATTTTTAATTGGCCTTTTTTTAAAAACAT
>Ga0123355_10005956_pt1 | contig 17970 bp, 11 predicted proteins | sample TergutEmb28metaG_3_FD_89872 | JGI IMG/M metagenome (GOLD analysis project Ga0123355, IMG submission 89872) | Embiratermes neotenicus P1 segment gut microbial communities from Petit-Saut dam, French Guiana - Emb289 P1 | ecosystem: Host-associated > Arthropoda: Insects > Digestive system > Gut ... | reverse complement strand
AGAAGAGCTCTTCTTTAAGAAGTAAGGGAGTATCAAGAAAGAAAAATATGCTTTGTTAAGACTTCAGATGTTTAAAGCATGAACTGTGTTGACATTCAAGGACAGTTTTATAAGCACTTTTCGTCAATGTCTGTAAAGCTGAGTCTGAGGGGTTTCTCTTAGTGGTTTTATTAGAGTGCTGTCGTAACACATAATTTATGAGACAGCTAAATATATCCACTTAATACCAAATTCTACTGAATCTGTTGTTACTTTGGAGGCTCAAGCATATAGGCAGACACAAACTCCAATGATGTGCTACTTTTGTCAAATGTATGTATAGAGAGTGCATGAAAGCTTGATATTTCAGGTTAAACTGCTAAACTCTTGAAGTTTTGATTCCAGCATCTATACTCACTCATTCAGTATAGACATTAAGTATCTGATGTCAGTGTTCATCACACAGGTATTGTGCTGACAGTAGTTATGGCAACTGGAGCTTTTCCATCAACTTAGATTGGGTGCTGAAGTAATCGGGGCATCTGACTACCCATTTTAAATGGAGTGATGGACAAGAATTTGTGGAGAAATACCCTCACTCCCGTTCCCCCCCCACATGTTACTGGGATAGATGTTGTCGCAATTCCAATAGTATACCCGATTACGTGGTGTCAAATCCCAGAAGACAGCAACTGCAATAATGCTCATGTAAGGAATGATTTAGCAGATGTAAACCTGCAGAACACTAATCATAAATTTTCATAGGGCATAAATTGATTGGAATTCTTTATTTATTTAGGCCTATTTTTCAGTCTGTCTTGTAGGTGTTTATTCCATTACTGTTTGTAACATAAAATTAGTTTACTGCTCTTGTAATTGATAAGATAATTGAATACAGTCTGTCGAATATTTATGTTCTGTGCTGTAGGTATCTGTTATGCCGAGTTTGCAGCACGAGTTCCCAGAGCTGGCTCTGCATACATCTACAGTTACGTCTGTGTGGGGGAATTCGTAGCATTTGTAATTGGATGGAACCTTATTTTGGAATATGTTATAGGTAAGTAAGCAAAGGAGTTGAGGGTATTATGCAGGTCCCCTGGTATGTGAAAATGTGCTTCCTTGCTCCTTGACTCTTAACTCTTCACTGCCAGCCTCAGTGCATCATATGGTCATGAATGCATTTAAGGGTACTGTCAAGTTAAAACCCTTCCATTCTGGTCAGTTGAGGGAATAAAAACCCAGCATCACCGCAGGGTTGAAGATAGAGGAACGATTTTCCTGTGAAAGATTGTGACCCACTAGCTGAACAACACAGTTTCCTAGAAAAACTGAATCTGCGGCTACACCACCATGGAAAATCCAGATCTCAGACTCAGGACAATCAGTGCAAAAGACTTGAGCTCACTTTTCACTGCCAGAATGGCCAACAAAACTTAGTACTCATGATATCTGCTGTATTACAAGGGCTGAACTTAGGAAACTTTACTAATGCACATTATGAGTATGTTTCACCATTGTAAGGTTTGTTTCATAAGTGATGTATGACGGTTATGGAAATGTAATACTTTAGAATACGGGAAAATTTTGTAGACGCTATGTATTTAAAATCTTAGATGTCATGATTAGACTGGTTATAAGGAACAAACACTTGCTTTGACTGTCTATTCTGGTTTTCAAAATTTCTCTGGCTCTCCTGATTTTTATACAGAAATAACATAGCTGGCCAATAGTGGTCTTTTCCAGGCTTTACCACTGTTACTAATTGATTGCCATATTTATCCAAATATAGGACACTTTTTTTTTTTATAATTTAGTGTCTCAAAAATGGAGGGTTGCATTATAGTTGCACACTTAATTAAATACGTTGCACATACCTTTTCTCTCAAAAAATATTGAATAGGGGTAGTCTTATCTGCAGGGTTTTCTTATTTTCAGGTAAATATGGTATGTTCCCAAATGATTGTGAATTTTTTAATTTGCTATGTCGCTAATGGCATATTTTTTAAGGTTTATGTCAGATAAAAAGAATTCCGTAAGCCGGAATAAATGTATGTTGTAAATACAGCATCCCACAAAAGTATTAATCTAAATGTCATGTACAGAAACTGTCATTTTTTTAACTAAGAGAGGTTTTGTGTTTCTATGCAGGAACAGCGAGTGTGGCTCGTGGCCTTAGCAGCTACATTGATAAACTCATAGGCAATGTCATGCAGAATAAGATGAGAGAACTCATGCCTATTGACGTTGACTTTCTTTCCACGTACCCAGATTTATTCTCACTTGCAGTGATAATGGTCTTAGCAGGTAAGTTCCAAAATTTGACAATCTTAAAGAACGGATTCCCTTGATCATGTTCCTTGTCTGAGGGCAGATGATGAAAGAAGTAGTAATAAAAGCTTGTAGTTATGAAATCTGGGTGTGTGAGATATAATAAGTGTATTTAAGTTTTAACCTTGAAACAACTGGGTGGATATTTGAACTTTAGTTCATGGTTTATTAAATAGTGAGTATTATTCAAACATAAAAAACATAAAAGTATGAAATAAATGACATTTTTTTGAGAATAAAACAGAGATTATGCAGCATGTCTGAAAAGTGAAGTCGATTTCCTTGTTGCCTAAGTGTATAAAATGGATTTTTAGGGATGTTGTGTTTACGTATGTGAATGTAGGTCATTTAAAGGTAAAAGGGTTAAATTTTAAAGTAGATTAAATTAGATTAATTAATCATGAGACTGCTTCTGCAAAACCAATTTATTACTTCATGAAAAATGCTCTGATTACCTGTGCAGCAATATCTCTTTCTTCTTCATCTTATAGCACAGTCACAAACCACTGATAGTTCTGCTTTGCAAGATTTGACGTTCTTACAGTGGTGTTGCTTGGGATTCGTGTCTTCTGAGATGTAATGCTGTGTCCTTTAGTGCATGGTTTTCAGTGATTCAAAGGATCATGGCATCTGTATCTTCAGGGTATGTAATTAAAGAAGAGTGGACAACTTACCCTTGAAGATGAAGGTAGCAGAGTACTTCAAAATGTTGGGAAAATGATGATGCAGCATCAGATCTCTGAAGACCTGTATCTCATCAGTTTTTGTTTTTAGTTTCACCACAAACTCTTATTTTCCTTCAACAGGTATCCTAGCAAGTGGTGTGAAAGAGTCTACATTGCTGAACAACATATTCACTGTTGTAAATTTGATTACGGTTTCAGTTGTTATAATAGCAGGATCTTTGAAATGTAAGTTCCAAAGAATACATTAATGCTAAAGGAATTATACATCCATTTTTTATGCCAGAGCTAAGTGAATGATGTTTAATATTACTTGAACTGCTGCAGAATGGTACTGTAGTTTGTGATTTAAACTGTGGTATGGAGGAATAATGGTTTTACACAAAATTAAACATATTTCTGCAGAGAGAGCAAACCATGATTCCTGAAATAGCAGTGAAGGGTTAAAAATGTTGTCCTTATGGCCTTCACTTAACTTTTGAAGAATTAATATTAGTTGTAAAGTACTAATAAGTTACTTGTAGGTCAAATATAGAACTGTGTGAGTATGTTACTATGAGTGAATGATGGTTGGGCATCTTTACAGCACTGATCAAGGAATCAAATTATTTGACTCTGTTTTCTGTGTTTGAAGCCATATTATTGCCTTATTGGAAAGCAATTACAAATCCATTTACTATCAAAGTGCAACAAATTATTGTTTGTTGCTTGTGGTAACCTGCCATTTTTGAACATACGGTTCATGCTCAGGGACATTGTAATGTAGATGTCTTATAAAATCATTATTAAGTTTTATTATATGTCTTAACATTTATATAACTCTAAGGTGCTATGGCATAGGAAAATATTATGTGTGTGTGTGGAATAGCAATAATATTCTTTCTTGACACTGTTCTGGTATTTTAATTAATGTCTTGATGAATGAATATAAAATTATTATACCTAACATTAAACCCCCTGTGAATACAATATAAGCTACAATGCATTACAAGCATTTTGGTTAGTAGTTTGTTAATCAGTAGTAAGAAATTTAGAACTGTGTAAGAAAATACTTGATTTTGTGATATTGGAGGTTCTGACAGCAGTGAGTATTAAGATTATGCAGAAGGTTGATTGGTTTCTGGACTTTGTCAGGGATCTCGTATTCAGAAGAGAACAGAATTTCAGGAAATGGATCTGTTCCCACGCTCAGGTAAAAATGTGGGGAGGCACATGCCCAGAAGGGCCTGGCACAAATAAGGAGGTACCTCCTTCACTTTTTGTATTCTAGGGATGGGTGAAGAAGTTTTATCAGAAACTGTCCTTCGTACACCACAATACAGCAGTATATTTTGCGAGACTACAGTCTTTCTGGAATTCTTGTTTTAGCTGATGTTCACAACTGGAAGATACCCAAGTCAGAAATTCCACAAGCTGTGGCGTCACAAGCAGGGGAAGGAGGTTTTTTGCCCTTTGGGTTAGCAGGCGTTATGGCAGGGGCAGCAAAATGCTTCTATGGATTTGTTGGTTTTGATTGCGTTGCAACTACAGGTAATACTATGGAGTACAAAAGCATCATAAGTCACCAAGCCCAATTGGCCATTTGAGGAACAAGTGATAAGGTCCACCATTTAGTGCTGTCGTGCTCCAGTTCAGTTCATTCAACATCAAAATTTCCTTTTACAAACAAATTAGTGTTGGGCATCCATCAACAGTGGATGAATTTTATTTGAAGTGTTGGCTTACATGGGTCACAGAAGAAATGAAGACAGCCTCTTTATCTAGCACCCTTTTGTGTGTCTGTCCCCACACTCATCACTTGTTATTTGGATTCTTGCCCTGTGTTCTCTGTATTTATTGGTGGTGGCAGAGAAGAGGTGTCCAGTGTACGTAGACCTACATGCCAACTAGGTGAAATACTTAACCTTTAAACAACTGGGTTGTTATTTAAATTTTGGCACACGGTTAATGAAAAATGGGTGTATTAGTTGAGCAGAAAAAAATGAAATTGTGATATAAACAGCATTTTGTGGTAAATAAAACAGTATGCAGCATGTCTTAAAAATGCAGTAAATATCCTTGTTGCCTAAATATTTAAAGTGAATTTCTAGGTGTGTTGTTATATATGCATTCACATGAGCAAATGCGGGTTGTTTAGAGGCAAAATTGCTATCACTTGTGTTCAATCTGTCCTGAGTTGCAAGTGTAGTGGGAATTATCAACTAATTAAAAAGTAATTAAAAAATGAAGAATTCAAATCATTAACTGCTTTCTCCACTCTCTTGGTGTAATTATTCACTGCACATTTTATTTGACACACATATATATATATGCCAAACTCTGCAGGTCTGTATAAATGTGAGATGTGTTACAATATCATTGTGTTCAAATTTGTTTGCAGGAGAAGAAGCAAAGAATCCACAGAAATCGATCCCACTTGCCATTGTAATATCTCTAATCATAATATTTTTATCTTACTTTGGGATGTCAACTGTACTCACAATGATGTGGCCTTACTATGACCAGGTTTGTAAAGCAGTTGCAAGTAAAAGAAGTCAGTAATCGTAATTCATATTTATTTTATTGCATCCTGCCTCAACTCTCTCCACTTGAGGTCTGACTTCCAAAGTGCTTTGTTATAAATTAGAAGTGGGAAATAATAATAGCTTCTCAGTTGACCACCTGAAGCAAACAAATTCCTTTTCTGTCTCCATCATTAAGGATTGATGTACTGGTTAAACGTTGATGTTTCTATATTGTGGAGGTCCTACCATCAAAGAAAACAAGCAGCAAATGGTATGTGTGTCTATAGATATATTTGTATATGAACAACAGTATTTACCCAGAATGTCACTTCCCGCTGATGGACACAGACATGGTCTTTGAAATGATATGCTTGTTCTCTGAATTAGTGTAGAAACTTTTTGTGGTTTTAATTGCCATAAAAATTCAAATCTTCAACAAACTGAATGATTTTTGTTATTTTTGAAGAGGTACAATGCACGTTTGAAAGTATATTTCTGTTAAGCTGTAATTATGACATGTAATTAGTGAAATTTGTTAACTTAAATATTTTGGAGATGCAAATGGCAGGTTTTAATGGTGTTCTATGTAGTACTAAGACCTCTAAGCAGTAGCATAGCTAGGTTTTTTGGTGCCTGGGGCGAGTAATCACAGCGGTTGCCCCTGACAGGAATTATGAGCTTTAGAGTAAAATCAGATTTATGTATTGAATTTCCTGTTATTGGTCTCAATAATTTAAAAATTGTTGAGTGCAGAAGCTCAATTTTTTTCATTTAAAGTATTCATTTTGCTGCCCCTTACACTCTGCTGTTTGTGGTGGCTGCACCCCCCTCCCCCCACCAAGCTACTCCCTGGCTCTCAGGATGTAGATCGTAGACATTTTTCCGACAGTTACAGTGAAAATGCATTATTGAAATTGCAGTGCAGGAGGTGGTGGACACATTCATGTTATCCGTGTGGTTAGTAACACATTTTATTGTGAGTAAAATAATGGTGAACATATGAGATGCTTAAGCAGCTAAATGAATTCCAGCTATTTCTTGAGGTTAGATAGCCTGATTCCGCTCATACTAGAATCAGAGCGAGATTTCCTGCATTATTTCATTTTATTTCATGTAGTTTGCTGCAAAAACTTCAGAATTTAAATAATGTGCAAGCATGAAACCGATTGAAGTTTTAGCATAAATTTTTAAAAACCAGCATTTGTTAGAAACACTGTTTCTACAATGACTTGTTGAGATACCATCAGCACGATGTCCTGGATGCACTAAACCACCCACCCACACATGAAGATGTGATTACATTCCAGGTTACATAGTAAATATCTTACTGCACGTACAAATAGCTTATACACTTTTCGTGGCAGTTATACCCTGGGTGTCATACTGAAACTACTGCACGACAAACCTGCTCATTGAACAGGAATTAGAACTGCAGGATATGTCTATGACATGCATAGAATTATAAGTTTTTTCACAGAACATTCAATTATAAATTAATTTTAGTATAAAACACGCACTCCTTAATAATAAAATACGTGTATATATATTTATGAGTTTGTGAAAAATATTTTTAACATAGGGTAAAAATAAATGAAAAGCATTAGCTATATTAAGAACTGATTATTTTATGGATATTGATGTCAGTTTGCAATGGTCATGTGATATGAAAAGTTTATATAAATTCTTGTAATTTCTTTTTAATTGTATTTTTTTCTAAATATGTAGAAGAGAGATAAACATGGCTGTTTTCCTTATAATATGCAATATACAGTATATTTTCTGGAAAGACATACTGAGGAACTAAACTGGATTGAATAATAGTGCATACTAAGTAATGGTGTTACCTGGATAATTTTATTTTTTGGCAAAAGTGGACATTTGAGTATGAACACAAACACAACACTGTTTGTCCTGAAGAAAACAGTGCTGTGACCTCTTGAAACAGTGCAGTTTAACATACAAGAAGATATGAATCTTCAACACATACATAGCTTCTACTGCTCTTATCTCCTGCTTCTCTCCATAACTACTTCCTAAAAGAGATATAACCTTCGGATCTTTCTCCAAATAAGAATTAATTGTATCAGTGGCCGGATATTCACTTTGAGTGACAATAGTAATATATGTATCAATAAATTATCCCTCAAATGGTAGCCTTCTGAGTTACTACACTTTGTAAGATAGTGAATTTGTTGCAGTGTGTTGGACAAACATGCTGCCATCATACTCAGGTTGACCGAATTAGGTTCTGGTTACCCAGAAGATGGAAGCAGCACATTTTTCCGAATCTTGAGAACAGATGTATTATCCTACACTGTGTAGTAATTTATAAGAATATTATTTGAGCAACATCTGCCATGGAGGCCTGAAACATATGTACACTGATGTGGTCTGGCACTATAGGTTTATGATGTATCACATTTTGAAGCTACTATGTTTTGTCATAAATCGCAGTTTCCATTTTTGAGGTGAATGACAGATCTGAAAATTCCACACGATATTGATGTTTCAGGACGAACATGCACCTTTACCCCATGTCTTTACCAAAGTTGGCTGGCCTGTTATAATGTGGATTGTTACTGTAGGAGCTGTGTTCGCACTCTGCACAAGGTAATGAATATGTCTCTGTCATCACCAGAATAGGGTGTTAGGTTCATACAGCACTGAATTTCAAACCTTTGTGATAATATTTTATTTTTAAAGTCAAATATTATTACCTTTTAAATTCTCAATAAGAAGGTATCTGATGTAAGCCCATATCTGTGAGAGGTCCGTCTTCCCTCTGTACAGGCATAGAGGGGAGGCGGATGTATGGCTCCAACCCATTCACAACCCAGTTCTAGAAAGAGCTGAGTGGCCAGCTGCAGCAGGTTTGCTCCTGGAAAAGGCTGGGTACCAATTGTACAGGAAGCTGGGTAGGCCTCAGGGCTGGTCTGGATGGGTACAGAAAATTTTCCCTCTGCCAGGATTTGATCTCTGAACCATTTGGCCAGTAGTGAGTCACTATACCAACTACACTGTCCTGGCTGATATATTTTGGTGACATCTCACACATATTTGGAGCACTTCATGACAAAATGGTGAATTTGAATTTAAATATACTGTTTTTAAGAGACATTTTGGTGATATATCAGTACATTTCTTGTAGAGGTTGAGATTGCCACGGAGTCTTCTGGAATGTGAAACTGTGGATTGTATGCTAAAGCCATAGGTAGAAGTCTCTTCTGAAATAGTAGTACCTGTCTATCAAACTACACAGTTTTTCATCCTGCAAGATGGTAATCATAACGTCAACAGAAGTTTGCGGTGATTGAGAGCTGCACATTTCAGTTCTTCTCATGCACAAAAGTTCCCAGACCCACTGCTAGGATCAAGTATGACACATAGTACAAGCTTTCTGCAATTATATGTCATAGTGTCACTAATTTATGGGCCAGTGTAGTGAATTTTTCAACTGTAATCATCTCTGTTGCCTCTCAAAGAGTAGTTGGTTTTTGTGCATTTGAAGTGCAACTTTGTAATGGTTGCTGGAAGGAACAGTGCATTTGTGTTAAGTTTTGGTACAGTCATGGGACAGTTACATTGGAAATGCACGTGATGAAACCTGGGTTTACTGTTGTGACACATACAACAAACAGCAGTTCTCTGTGTACAAAACCCATCCTCTTCACATCCAAAGATAGTGAAGCAAGTCAGGTTGAACATTATGAGCATTTCTGCCAAAAATAACCAGAATTTTGGTGGAACCAGGACTAGGTGACTTACAGTGAGAGTGCATGGTGCACACAGCTCTTTCAGTGCTGCAATTTTTGGCTGCTAAAAATATGACTGTAGTCCCCCACCCTTGTTACTTGCTTCATTTGGCTCTTTGTTATTTCTACTTGTTTCTGAGAATGGGTGCCTTTTTGTTAGAATGTCCTTGAAATTCAGGAAGTCACATACCATCCTACTTGTGTTCTCAAACGTTAGTGCAAGTTGTGCTGGACCCCTTGTCTAAACCCAGGAAAGGTCTACTCTGAAGGGGACAGCAGTGACCTATAACAGAATTAAGAGTATATTACATTATTGACTACATCCAGGAACGTTTGGATATGCCCGTGTATGTGATGTTGGCACAGGTATACTGAGAATGAGAGAGAAAACAAGTGTACCATCACCACATGCTTCTTGAACATTCCAGCAGAATAAGGAAAGACCTTCATAACATACCAGATACACACTCATAATTCAAAATGATGAGAAAAATGAATACTGTGCACTGTACAGTGAAAAAAACTGGACTAGAGCAGTAGAGAATTGCAAATAAATGATATGGTCTCAATTTTGTTGCTAAAATTACAGTCATAAAATGACTGGTGGGATCATGTACTTTGTAACTTCTGCATCTGAACATATTGCCCATACGATAGTGTTTTTCCAAGACTTTATTCCTTACTGTTTCTGGTTATTAAAACACCCTTACGAATAGTAATTGAAACTCTTTGTAGTGAAGTTATGAACAAATGAATGTTATGTTAATTGCTTTATGAATTAATTAATTTGTGATTCATTTAATGATACTGTCCATACATCAGTCTAAAAAGCATTGACTTGTGGGAAAATAAGTGCATATCGCATTGAAAAGGAGATGGAATAAAAGATGGCATGGCCTAATTTGAGGTTATGTCCTGGCATTTGCTTGAGGAGACTGAGGAAAACCATGAAAGTCATCTGTCTGGAAAGTACTCTACTGCTATACTGTTTCAACATATTGTCCCGTATATGACTCAGTGTCATCCACTTGACCAGACATCTTGTAGGTTAGGTTACTTGTAGCTTGAAACAGTTGTCCACTACTTGAATGAATATAATACATAACCTGTCCATACAAGTTTCTTTATAAGGTATCTGTATATTTGAAAGAATTTATTTCTATTTAATGTTGTATGTTACCTATTGGATCAGTTTTTCTTATGAGAATTTTCTTTTATATGATACAGCTTGTTGGGAGCCATGTTCCCTCTACCTCGCATTCTGTATGCTATGGCTAATGATGGTTTGCTGTTCCGATCCTTAGCCAGTATTCATCCTCGAACAAAGACACCTCTGCTGGCCACGGTGCTGTCTGGATTATTGGCTGGTAATAGCTTTCATACAGTGATGATATAATGCATTTTGACTAACTCAGTGCATTGAGGCAAATGAATCAATCTGAAATTCAGCTAGTTTTGTGTTTTCAAACTGTGTGTCTAGATGCATACTAGTTTCATGTGTAGGTTGTGAAATAATGAATGTGTTATGCATGTAGTTTGGTTTACTGAATTATGTGTCTAATATAGGCTAGTAAGCTCACATAACCACTGCCCACTGGCATGGGTAAGTTCCCTGCAGACCTTATGGCAGGGGCCCCACAGCTTACAGAATACTAATGTTTTTGTGGGTGCTTGCAGACTGGGTTCTGTTCTTCTGACAGAAGACAGTATTTTGGATTCTTATTCTGAGATATGGGAATAATAATAATAATATAAAATGTAAATGTAATAAAATGCAAAAAAAGAAAGAAGGAGAAAGAGGCTTGTTACAAGTTGAAGCAATATGCAAAGCAGAGATCATGAATATTGCAAAATATCTGAATACAAAATATAAAGAAGACTAGCTTGTAAATATTGTTAAAAGCCATGAAAGCATTCAACCAAATATGAATTCAACAGTTAAGGCATAAGCAAAGGTTGTAGAATTATTAAACATTTCAAATGAGAATAATTGGGGGGGGGGAGGAGAAAACGAAAAAGGTTATCAACACACAAACCAAGATTAGAAGTCCTAAAAAAAATGGTAAAACAAAGTAATGCCTGGCCAGTGTATAAGAAGTATAGATAGACTGACATCTTATTATTGAAGAACATGTTCATATGGGATTGAGGGGGGATCTGAAAGCAGAAACTGAAAGTGAAATAATAGCAGCACATGAGGCATTTGCAAATGGAATATCATGTAATAAAAATACTGAAAACAGTAACATGGCAAATGCAGTCTATGTCAAGAATATGACAAGACAATTGACCACATTACGAGGCGTGTTCAAAAAGAGACCAAACTTTTTAAATAGTGCGCCAACCGGCACAGAAAGCGCGTTGTGACTAATGAGTGCACCTAGCATCAGGTTTTGACAACAAACTGCCATTTGTCCCATTTCACTTTGAGCATTAATCGTCGAGCTATATCTGCTGAACTGAGCACATGCACATCTGTTCATGGGATTACTGACAATGAAAGAGATTGAAGAACAACGCGTGTGTGTGAAATTTTGCTGCAATCTTGGTAAAAATTTTACAGAGACATTTCAGTTGCTTAACCAAGCATATGGGGAGGACTCTATGAGCCGAACGCAGTGCTATGAGTGGTTTAAGTGTTTTAAAGAGAACAGAATGTTGGTCGGTGAAGATCCCAGGCCTGGATGACCTTCCACATCAACAAACAACGACCATGTCAAGAGAGTTTGTGCTGTGATTCATGGAAATAGTCGTTTAACTGTCTGAGAAGTTGCTGACGAAGCGGGCATCAGCATAGGATCTTGCCATCAAATTTTTACTGAAAAACTTCAGATGCATCACGTCAGTGCAAAATTTGTGCCGTGTTTGTCAACTTATAATCAGAAAGAGAACCGTGTTGAAATCGGTCAGGAACTGCTTGCCAATGCAAATGGTAATGAAAACTTTAAGAACGTCATAATAGGAATGAGATGTGGGTTTATGGGTATGATGTTGAAACCAAGATGCAGTCAACACAGTGGATGGGGAAAGGGTCTGCTCGACCAAAAATAGCAAGGATGAGTCAGTCAAAGATCAAGATGATGTTGGTTGTGTTTTTTGATTGGAAAGGCATTGTCCATCATGAATTTGTACCACAGTTGTACCAGGAAGTTTTAGCACATTTGAGGGATGAGGCCTAAATTGTGGGAAAACCAGACTCGGATGTTGCACCATGACATTGCACTGGCTCATGTATTGCTCCTCATCTGCAGTTATCTGGCAAAACATCAGACATCCATTGTGCCCCATCCATCCTAGTCTCCGGTCTTAGCCACGGCAAACTTTTTCCTATTTCTCAAACTTAAAACCACTTTGAAAGGATGTCATTCCAAACCATAAAGGAGATTCGGGAAAATGTGATAAAAGAACTGCACGCCATCACAGAAATTGCGTTCCAGGAAGCATTCCAACAATGGAAGAAACGCTGGGAACAGTGTATCGCCAGTAGAGGGGACTGCTTTGAAGGGGACAGTGCTTAAAATGCTGTAAAATGAGCAGTAAATTCTTTATAGTAAAAGTTCAGTCTTTTTTTTAATACACCTTATATATCATCATGCTCAATATTGGCAAAAAACAATACATATAGTGACATGATAGACTGTGTGATCAACTACACTGTAACACATGCAAGAAAACAGGGTTAAAATTGGACAGTGAACACTGGCATGACCATGAACCAAAAGTGGTAGAACCAAGTCATGGAAATAAGGTAAACCATGTTATGGACTCAACAAATGAAAACTGACGGAACCATCCATAACAATTAACTGGACGTGATAATTTGTGGTAATGAGAAAGGAGCATGTCTGTTAGTAGATGACTTCCTACTTGTACTTTCATTGTTATATGACACTCTAGGGTCAGGTAAATGGGACTGCACATGTTTGTTGCAAACATTATGTGTAATTTTCCATACACTTTGTGCACTGCATATACAGGTTGTACCAGATGGAATATACTCTATTTTGGGAGAACATTTCTGAGGTCCATTTACAGCGATGTAGCCAAATGTACCTATATTCAAAGTTGAACAGTTACAGATATAATGACGAGATAAGCTTTAATGAATTAGAGTTGTTGTACATATGTTGACTATCAAATGCCTGTTTTGAGGTGTAATTTGTAGTTTTTATAATCTTAACATTGGTACTTAATATCAAATTATCATTTGAGTGACAGACAGACATTGATCAAGCCAGAAAAATTTACAATCTTTTGATACATGTCATCCTTGGGGTTCCGAGTATTTTACACAGCATGAACTGACCTGCATGTGGCTTGGAATGACTGTTAGTTTTAGGATGGATCTGTGCAGCATGCTGGTAACACATCATATTGACAATGTACACAACAGGGAACAGCAAGAAGACCACATTATTCTGGAGTCATTATCTCCATCAGCGTTCAGCTTCTGATGTAGGTATGTTTTGCTATAGTGGTGTAAATTAACCTAAAAAATATTCATCTGAAGTACAGCCGATTTTTCCTGGTACACCCTTTATTTGTTATGTATGGACTGTTGTATGATTCTTTATTTTAGGTATTATTTGTCATTATGTTTAACTGTCCTATATATTTATTGTTTAATTATATTTATTTTTACTTTTGTGTATAGTTTGTACATATATACATGTAATGTATATAATAAATTATATACAGATACAGTATGGCTGTACATACATATATTCGTATATGTGTAAATTAAACAGAAATTGTGTAATAATAATAATAATATAATTGGACACGTCCTTTGTAAAATATTCTTTAATATGCACTAATATTCCAAATATTTTAGGAGACCTTTATATTCCCAGTTACTAATGCCATCATACCTAGCATGTGTTGTGCAGGTAGGGGTGACTGTGCATTTTTTTGAGCTGCCCCAGTCACTGTAGTTTCAGAACGTGTGTCTGAACAGGTGTATTGGCATTATTAGCATCTTGTGCATAGCGTAAGCTGCATATGTGTGTATGAGTTGCGTAGCCATTTAAAATTGCATCTTAGGTACTAGGGGTTTGTATAAAGAAAATACTGAAGATGCCTACATTGGGCTGTTGTTTTATATGGCAACTATGGTGCCACATTCTGTCAGCTGGTTTGTTTTAGTCTATTAATGAAACCCAATCAGCTGACTGCTCATGTGCTACATGGAGTAGTGATGGGAAGTGACAAGCAATACTTACTTACTCCATGGTGCAGAGTCCTTCTTGAGAAGCTAACTGGTTTGCAACTAGTCAAGAAATTCCCTGCATTTCGCGGGACACGAAGGTTCATTACTGCACTCACAAGCATCCGCCACCTGTCTCTATCCTGGGCCAGCCCAATCCAGTCCATATACCCACATCCCACCTCCTGGAGATCCATCCTAATATTATCACCCATCTGTGCCCCACATGTGAATGTTTCTTAACATAAGTGTTTTACAGGGAGGGGTTGTTAGCACCTCGCCCAACCCCCAAGCTGGAGGACCACCTCTAGTCGGCTGTCCACGACTGCTTATTCAATTTATTTGCAACTACCCTCCTTTTCGGAGGATGTTCCTCTATCCGAAACCTGAGGACGCGCCATGCCATGGTGACAGGGACCCACTACATGGAGTGACAAGCAATACTTGTCAAATAAAATATGGTCCCTGTAGTGCTAAATGAAGCAAGTCCATTTTCAAAGTTTTATTTATTCACCAACTGATGCACTAGTGAGTTGTTTTAAAAAAATATTAAAATTTACATTAAAACAGCTCTGACATGCTTCGGTGTTACAGTCACACCATTATCGGGGAGTGCATTAATTTGTGCTTACTAAAGTTACAGTTGTTAAAATAGTCCATTAAAATACATCAGTGTGTGGTTAATATGATGGTGGTGTGGCTGCATATATTGGGTCCTTATTGGTGTGTGTGTGTGTTGCACTGTTCAGCAACTCTATTGCCAAACAGTGCAACACACATACACCAATAAGGACCCAATATCTGCAGCCACACCACCACCATATTAATCACACACTAATGTATTTTAATGGAGTGTTTTAACAACTGTAACTTTAGTAAGCGCGAATTGACGCGCTCCCTGATGTTGGTGTAACTGTAACACCGAAACATGTCGGAGCTGTTTTAATGTAAATTTTAATATTTTTTTAAAACAACTCACTAGTGCATCAGTTGGTGAATAAATAAAAGTTTGATAATATCAAGATGCACGGTACAAATGTGAAAATTAAGTCCATTGTCTTTTCCTTGCAGGGATTATGGCCACCATTTTTGATCTGCAGCAGCTGATTGACATGATGTCCATTGGAACCCTGTTAGCATACACTATTGTTGCTGTCTGTGTTCTGGTTCTTAGGTAATGAATGATAATTACGTAATTCATCTCTGACCTGCACTTTTACACGTAACGTATAAAAGAAGAGCTTGACAGTATCACATTCTGTTGCACAAATTTTGTATAGGTGAGGTTGTACATTTTTGATCTAGGTACAGTTGTGATAATTCTAATGTTATCAAGTTTTTCTTGCTTCATTATTTTGGTATTGTTCATCTGAATACTGTTGTTTTGAAGGGGTATGTGGTGGCATGTTAAGGCACTGTGCTACAAACCGGAAGGTTGTAGGTTTGATTCCCAATGGTGTCAGTGGAATTTTTCAGTGACATAATACTTTTGGCCACAATGTAACTGATGGGTCAACTCAGCCTCTAACAGAAATAAGTACCAGGAATATTTCCTGGGGATGGAGGTGTCATTCTACTGGATTCATCCAGCCAAATCTACCATTGCAGAGTTTATAGTTTTGGGGGGAGGTTAAAAACTACGGGGTCTATTCACAATATAAAATACACATTTGACAATGTTATGTCAGCAGGACCTATCAGTAGATGATTTACATGATGTTCGAATTTGATGAACTTATAACAAATCATATTTAAGCTCGTGGTTCCGTGCATCGTAATTCAATGTGAATAAAAATCCAACAGCATGCAGATATTTATTTACTGCAAAGCTACTCTACATGTTTCGGGTGTCACAGCACCCATCGTCAGGAGTATTAAAAACTGTAACCGCAGCCTCCGGTACAGGTCATACTGTAAAATACAAGGATTAACTGGAATGAACAAACAGTGTGTGTTGGCTTGTTAACTTCAGGTAGTAATGGGTGGTGGTACATTAACATATTACAAAAGTCTAGGTGTAAAATATCATGGAAGTTTTTAAGTTAAGAATTAAAAGTTAAAAACTCTTTATATAATAAATATGAATAGTTAAAAGCGTAATAGGAAGATCTTCCCATTATGCTTTTAACTTAACTTTTAAAAGCGTAGTAGGAAGATCTTCCTATTATGCTTTTAACTATTCATATTTATTATATAAAGAGTTTTTAACTTTTAATTCTTAACTTAAAAACTTCCACGATATTTTATACCTAGACTTTTGTAATATGTTAATGCACCACCACCCATTACTACCTGAAGTTAACAAGCCAACACACACTGTTTGTTCATTCCAGTTAATCCTTGCATTTTACAGTATGACCTGTACCGGAGGCTGTGGTTACAGTTTTTAATACTCCTGATGATGGGTGCTGTGACACCCGAAACATGTAGAGTAGCTTTGCAGTAAATAAATATCTGCATGCTGTTGCATCTGTTGGATTTTTATTCACATTGAACAAATCAAATGTATCAAAACTGAGTACTGGAGAGGGCCAGTTGTAACACCTGTGCCACTATTGGCTTGGCTAGTATGTAGAGGATATTATGAAACAACAGATACTTCGCTTCAAGTACAGTACTGCCAAGGTTAGGTATGATTCAGAACATTTATTAGTAGACTTCAGGCATTTGGGCACTTAGCAAGTTTCAGGTACGTGTGGAAGTCCTGAACCCAATAAATAGGTGGGCACTCATTGTTAGGAAATGGGCACTAAAAATTGACTTTCACTGACATTGCAAGAACGACAAAACCAACACCACCATTACCATCAATGTTACAACCGTCCACATCACTGCTGCCACCGCCACCTCCACTACCAACACCACCAGTGTTACCAGCACCACCACCCCACTACAGACCTTGTACAGTTAATTCTGTACAGTCTGTTTCTATCCAAAGTTTCATCAGCGCCTTTGGTGATAATGGAATGTGGATTTCAGTCGGTCCATTCTTCTGCAGTTCTTAGCACTCATACATCTACAATTTAGATATGAGACTATAAGTTAATTTGTCAGTGTGCCTCATTGTATCTTTTATATGTTTCAGGTATGAATTTTATATGTTTCAGGTATGAAAATCCATCCCCATCTTCATTTGATTACACCTCACATGGTCAAGAAATCCAGTTTGGTAATACTGGTTTTATACGCTCAGTGCTTCATCCCATGAAGCTGCTGTTTAACCTCTCCATGATTAAATATCCCAGTTTATTGTCATCATCCATAACCAAGTGGTCAATCACCTTGTTCAGTGAGTTACATTTTATTACATTCTGCTTCATGGGGTAAACTTTTATTAGCATGGAATAGTGGATGTTGCAAAATTGTATCACAGTTCTTAAATTCTGTTTTTTTTTTTTTTTTTTTTTTTCCAAATATGTTTTTTTTTTTTTAAATTTTTTTTTTTTTTTTTTTTTACCACTTATATTTTTTTTTTTTTTTGTTTTTTTTTTTTTTTCCTTTTTTTTTGTTTTTTTTTT
>Ga0123355_10005955_pt1 | contig 17970 bp, 14 predicted proteins | sample TergutEmb28metaG_3_FD_89872 | JGI IMG/M metagenome (GOLD analysis project Ga0123355, IMG submission 89872) | Embiratermes neotenicus P1 segment gut microbial communities from Petit-Saut dam, French Guiana - Emb289 P1 | ecosystem: Host-associated > Arthropoda: Insects > Digestive system > Gut ... | reverse complement strand
TGTGGCAGGTGGTGCAGGCGCAATTGCCACCGCAGGCATGGTCGAGCGGGACGCCGAAGTTCAGCGCGACGTCGAGCAGGGACTGCTCCTTGCCGTGATCTTCGTAGGGCAGCTTGCCGTTTTCGAAGGTCACGGTTTTGCCTTCGGGCAGGAAGGTGACCTGAATGGTATTTTCGCCGGGAGCTTCTGCGGTAGCGGTTCCGGCGCCTTGGGTTTTTTCGTCTGACATCTGTGCTCCTTGCAAGTCGCGAGGGCCAGAAGTCCTCGCGGCAGCCGGCGAGTCGCCGGCCCACCTATTTGAACTCTGCTTTCGCCATAGGATGAGGCGCCGTGGGGCCTTCTCCCAGGTCGGTATCTTCCATGTTCTTGCCTTTCAGCGCTGAGGAGACGGCTGTGTCCATCATCAACTCGGCCAGGCGCATTGTGCATTGGTTCAGCGCGTCGATGGCTTGGCGGATTGCGGCGTAGTCGTCTTCGGCGTTCACCGCAATCAGTGCCTTTTCCATTTTCGCGATCCGCTTCTTTTCGTCGGCTGTAAGCTGTCCCCAGGCCGGGCTCTTCTTGCCTTTGTCGAGGGCCTTGAGGATGGTTTCGGTTTCGTTGCGTGCTTCGATCAACTGGCGCCGGCGGAAGTCTTCTTCGGCATTGTCGAACGAGTCGAGGATCATGTTCTCGACTTGCTCGTCGGTCAGTCCATAGCTCGGCTGCACCTGGATCTCGGCCTGCTTGTCGCTGCGCTGCTCGCGCGCGCTCACATTGAGAATGCCGTTGGCATCGATCAGGAACTTGACCTCCACGCGCGGGATGCCCGCAGCCATGGGTGGAATGCCTTTCAGATCGAAGCGGGCTAGAGAGCGGCAATCTTTCGCGAGTTCGCGTTCGCCTTGCAGCACGTGGATCGCGACGTTGGCCTGGCCATCGATCTGCGTGGTGTAAAACTGTGTGGCCGATGCTGGAATTGTCGAGTTGCGGAGGATGATCTTGTCGGTGACGCCTCCGGCGACTTCGATACCGAGCGAAAGCGGCGTGACATCGAGCAGCAGCATGTTCTCGGTGGCCTCGGAGCCTCCGCCGAGAATGTTGGCTTGCACCGCCGCGCCGAGCGCGACGACTTCGTCGGGATTCAGGTCAGTGTGCGGCACGCGGTGAAATAGTTCCTCGACCAGCGCGCGGACTCTGGGGATGCGTGTGGATCCGCCGACAAGCACGACTTCGTCGATCTGCTCGGGCTTGAGATTGGCGTCCTTCAGCGCCTGCTTCGAGGGGCCGACAGTGCGATCGATGATCGGCTGGATCAGGATTTCGAACTGCTCGCGAGTGATCTCGCGCTGATAGCGCTTGCCTTCTGGCAACTCGATGTCGAGTTTGACTGACTTCTGGGTCGAGAGCGCAATTTTCGCGTCGATGACTGCTTTACGGATTGCCTGCACGACTTCGGCTTTGCGACGAAGATCTAGCTTGAGATCACCCTGAATGTCGGCCAGCGCGATGGTGATGAGCAGGTTGTCGATGTCGTCGCCACCGAGGTGCGTATCGCCGTTGGTGGCGATGACTTCAAAAATGCCGTCGTGCAGCTTGAGGATCGAGATGTCGAATGTGCCGCCGCCGAGGTCGTAGACGGCGACGATACCATTCTGCTTTTGGTCGAGGCCGTAGGCGAGCGACGCGGCCGTCGGCTCGTTGACGAGGCGAAGGACTTCGAGGCCGGCAATGCGGCCGGCGTCTTTGGTAGCCTGGCGCTGTGCGTCGTTGAAGTAGGCCGGGACGGTGATGACCGCTTTCGTGACCGGCCCGCCAAAGTACCGTTCGGCGTTGCGCTTGAGCTGCCGTAAAATGAGCGCGGAGATTTCGGGCGGAGTGAATGTCCTGTCGCCGAGCCTGATGCGCAGTACTTCGCCGGGCTGCAGGTCTTCCGAGAGGCGAAAGGGGAACAGCTTCAGTTCTTCCCGGATATCCTCGAGTCCTCGTCCCATGAGGCGTTTGATTGAGTACACGGCGCGCTCGGGAGTTTCGATCAGGTAGTTGCGCGCGGGGTTGCCGATGACCGGCTGATTGCCCGCATCAAGTGCGACCACCGACGGAACGAGATTCGAGCCATCCTCGCCCGGGATGACAACGGGCGTCTCGCCTTGCATGAACGCCACGAGGGAGTTCGTGGTGCCGAGGTCGATGCCGACAATGTGGTCCGAATTCATTGAGTCATTGGACATTGCATCATTGAGTCAAATAACAACCATCGCGCTGGAGGCGCTTTTCATTGATTCCAGGACTCAATGACGCAATTCCCTCACTCCTCCAGTGCCGCGTTTACGCCCCTTACCAGGTTTCGGATGTAGTTGCGGCGATTTAACACGTCCACCATTTTGTTGCGGACGTTCTCGCGTTCGGCGGTTGCATTCGGTCCGCGGTCAACGGCTGCATCCCAGTCGTTCCAGTACGTCTTTAATTCGTGCAACAGCGCTTCGTGCTTGTCTTCCAGCGACTGCCTCTGCTCTTCGATTTCCGCAATCAATGACGAATCGTCGTCGCCCATCTCCTTGTTCATGCGCAGCTCTTCGAGCTGCATGTTCAGCTCGAAGACTTCTTCGAGCAGATCCGGCGGGACGATCTGCTTCTTGACTTCGCCGGTCGCACGCGCCTTTTCCGTGGCTGACTTCGACTGCTCTTCCAGTTCCACACCTTCGAGCTTCAGCAGGTACTCTGTACGCTTGATCGGCTCGCGCAGGGTGCGGTAGGCATCGTTGAGCAGGGAACTCTGTTCGAGACTCCATTCCTGCTCCTGCGCGCCGGCTTGCGCGTTCAAGTCGGGGTGCAGCTTGCGGCTGAGCACGTAGAAGTCTTTCTCGAGCGCAGCAACATTCAGGTTCAGCTTTGGTGGCAGGCCGAAAAATGTGAAGTAGTCGACCGGGGAGGCCGGCTGGACTTTGCCACACGACTCGCAAAAGTGCGCGGCGCGCATCGAGCCGCAGGACCAGCAGGACTGCGTGTCCTGCGGCAGCGGTTTGGCACCGATTTCGGCTACATACTTCGTGGTCACGTTCTACTTCCTTTAATCCCGCGCAGGTCGCGACCCGTTGGCTAAATTGTTCGGAGACGCGGGCCGCACGGGCGAGTCCGGCGCCCACACAATCCGATCAGGCCGAGAACGAAGTGCCACAGCCGCACGACTTCGTGGCTTGCGGATTGACGAACACGAATCCCTGCTGCATCAGCGTTTCCTGGTAGTCCAGGGTCATGCCGTGCAGGTAGATGAACGACTTCGGATCGACGAACACGCGCACGTCGGAGAACTGGAAGATGCGATCGCGTTCGCGCGCCTGCGTGTCGAACCGGATGTTGTAGCTCAGACCGGAGCATCCCCCACCCTGCACGCCGAGGCGCAGCCCGCCCTGTTCGGGCAAGATGCCTTCCTTCGCCATCGCGCTGCGGATCTTCGCGATCGCCTTTTCGGTGACCATGATGCCTTTGGCAGTGGCCGTTATCGTGCTTTCAGTCGCAGTTGTCATAGAACTTGGCGATGAGCAAATGATCTGTGAGCAATGAGCAAACCCATCACACCCATGGTTTCCGCCTCATGGCTCACCGCTCGCAATTACTTCGCTTCGGCGCCTACCACCTTCGTGGTTTCCTGCTTCTTTTTCCAGTCGCCGATGGCAGCGCGGATCGCGTCCTCCGCCAGCACCGAGCAGTGGATCTTCACCGGCGGCAGCGAGAGCTCCTTCACGATGTCCATGTTCTTGATGGCGAGGGCTTCGTCCACGGTCTTGCCCTTCACCCACTCCGTTGCGAGCGACGAGGAGGCGATCGCGGAGCCGCAGCCGAAGGTCTTGAACTTCGCGTCCTCAATGACGTTGGTCTCCGGGTTGACCTTGATCTGCAGCTTCATGACGTCGCCGCACTCAGGCGCGCCGACCAGGCCGGTGCCCACGTCCTGACTGTTCTTGTCCATCGAGCCGACGTTGCGAGGGTGGTTGTAGTGATCGATAACTTTGTCGCTATAGGACATTTAGTTCTCCTGAGCTGATTCGTCTTTCGCCCCTGCGGGGCTTCCTCACCTTGTTCCTTTGACCCACGGCTTACGCCGTGGGCTCAAATCTTTGGCCGCTTCGCGCCTCGTCTTCCACTGTGTTCCGAATTCGGCTTCCACCCAACACCGGTTCGCTCGGGACTCGAAACTCGTAACTCGGAAGTTCTTAATGGCTCGCTTCTCCGGCCCACTTCACATCCTTCAGGTTGATGCCTTCTTTTGCCATCTCGTAGAGCGGAGAGAGTTCGCGCAGGCGCTCCACTGTTTCGATGACGCGGTCGGCGACGTAGTCGATTTCGGCTTCGGTGTTGAAGCGGCCGATGCCGAAGCGAATCGAGCTGTGCGCCAGGTCGTCCCCGGTGCCGAGAGCCTTCAATACATAAGATGGCTCAAGCGTCGCAGAGGTGCACGCCGATCCGCTGGAAACTGCGATGTCGTTGATGCCCATCAGCAGCGATTCGCCTTCGACATAGGCAAAGCTGATGTTCAGGCTGCCAGGCAGACGATGCTCCATCGAACCGTTGATGTAGGCCTCGTCCAGCTTGCCGGTGATGCGGTCGCGGAGGCGATTCCGCAGGCCCGCCAAGCGGCAGGATTCCTGCGGCATCTCTTCCTGGGCGAGGGCACATGCCTTGCCTAGGCCAACGATTCCGGGGACGTTCAACGTGCCGGAACGCATGCCGCGCTCGTGGCCGCCGCCATCGATGATTGGCGCGAGCTGCACGCGCGGATTCTTGCGGCGGACATAGAGCGCCCCAACGCCCTTGGGCCCATACATCTTGTGACCGGAGATCGAGGCCAGGTCGATGTTCTGCTTATTCACGTCAATGGGAATTTTGCCCACGGCCTGCGTCGCGTCGGTGTGGAAGATGACTCCGCGTTCACGACAAAGCTTGCCGATTTCGGCGATGGGCTGTAGAACTCCAATCTCGTTGTTGGCCGCCATGATCGTCACGAGGATGGTTTTGTCATCCATCGAGCGCTTCAGGTCTTCGAGATCGATAAGGCCGTCTTTCTGCACGGGCAGATAGGTGACGCGGTAGCCGTACTTCTCGAGACGCTTGCAGGTGTCGAGAACCGCCTTGTGCTCGGTGACCGCGGTGATGATGTGGTTGCCTCTCTCGCGGTACATCTCGGCCACGCCCTTGATAGCGAGGTTGTCGCTCTCGGTGGCGCCGGACGTGAACGCAATCTCTTTAGTGGTGGCGCCGATCAGCTTGGCGACGCGCTCGCGCGCGGTCTCCGTGCCCTCCTCGGCAACCCATCCGAAGGAGTGGTTGCGGCTGGCAGCGTTGCCGAATTTCTCCATGAAGTAGGGCAGCATCTCCTCGAGGACCCGCGGGTCCATGGGGGTGGTGGCGTGGTTATCCATGTAAATGGGGAGCTTCACGCCCTCGCCATTGTTCGGGTGGGACTGCGTCTGTGCCTGGGGGACTTTTACATCCGTGCTCATTGAGTGCCTCTCCTACCTTTAGTCAAAATCGTCCTTGCCCGTTCATGCTGGTGGTTCGCCCCCCAACTCTTTGGATGAGCTTTTCCAGCTCGTCGGTTCAGGTGATCGTAACCAGTTCCGCCGGCTTGGCAGCCGCGTTGGCGGCTTCCTCGGGCTCTTCCCGCATATGCGAGATCTTGATCCGCTTCAATACACCTTCAATGCTCTCGTTCACTTTGCGCAGCGGCTCGCGGATGTTGCAGCGGTCGCTCTGATCGCACTCGCCGCGGACGGTAACGCACGAAGTGATGAACAGGGGGCCGTCGATCGCTTCGATCACCTCGAAGGCCGAGATTGTGTGCGCGGGTCGGGCCAGGGTGTATCCCCCATTGGTGCCGTGCTGCGAATGCAGCAGCCCCGCTTTGGCCAGGCGCTGAAGGATCTTCGCCAAGGCCTCGGGCGGGATGCCGTAAGCATCGGCCACGTCTTTGGCGCTTCGCGAACTCGCGCTCGGATGTTCGGCGAGGTGCTTCATCGCCATGAGCGCGTAATCGGCCTTCTTGGTCAGCTTCAGCAGACGACTGCTCCTGTGCAAAAATCCCGACCAAAGAGGTCGGATAAAATGCCGACCTTTTCTGTCGGAATTCATTCTACGCCCGGGCGAAGGGTTGTGGCAAGTCGATCCAGGGAGCGGGTGAAAGCAGCTTTTCAACGGTAAGTATCAGTGGCTGAATGGGTTGGAGTAATACGATAAAAACGGTCGTATTTTTGGTCCGTGGAGGCTGGGCAGGATTCGACAGGACTTGTTCCAAATTCATGGCAGAGTCACGCAGGGGGGCTTGACAAGTGGGACAGGCGATCTAAAATACCGGAAATTCCGGCGAAAACCTTCCCTTTTGGCTAACGCTTCTTGGGCTATCCGGATAGTATGACCGCAAAGTCGCCCGTCTCCCCGCAAAACGCTGGTATGAAACTACCCTGCAAACATCCGCGTGTACAAATCGTGAGTCGTGATGAGGATTCGGAGTTCGTCGAGTGCAAGGAGTGCGGCGAGATCTTCGAGTCGAGCGAGTTCAAGGACATGAACATCGAAGAGCGGACGCAGGACCACGAGATCTGAGCGTTTTCGCATCACGCGGGGCCACGTACGTGACCTGAAGCGTGCGTTGCGGCTGCTTGCCTGCAGTGCCCCCGTTAATTTTCATCGCAACACCATTCCGGCCTCGGCGGAAAAATCCATTGGGGCGAAATCCTTTACCAGAAATTTCGGATAAGCCGCCGCGGCGATCATGGCGGCGTTGTCGGTGGAGAGCTTACGTGAGGGGAAGGAGACCGGCAGACCTTGTCGCGCGGCTTCGCGTTCGAAGGTCTGACGAAGTTCGGCGTTGGCGGCGACTCCACCGGTGACGAAAAGTGTGGCCACGTGATGGGCTTGGGCGGCGGCCAGAGTTTTTCCCACCAGGTCTGCCACGATGGCATGCTGGAATGAAGCGACCAGATCGAGTGTGCGCTGGTCAGAGTTGGCCAGATAGTCTTCAAACTTCGGCCTGGCGTTGTTCGCGAGCGCCTTGCGCCGAGTTTCGATGGCGGCGTGCAACTGATGCTGTTCCACGTAGCGCAGGATCGCGGTCTTGATGCCGCTGTAGGAGAAGTCGAAGCGTGGGCGGTCATCCTGAGCATCAACGACGCGGTTGTCGAGGCGGCCGCGGCGGTCGCGATGCTTGATCTGAGCTGGAGGAAACTTCACCGCGTGGGGATCGCCGTGCGGGGAGAGGCGGTCGATGATGGGGCCTCCGGGATATCCGAGGGCGAGAAGCTTGGCGACTTTGTCGAAGGCTTCTCCGGCGGCGTCGTCGCGGGTGTGGCCGATGTTTTCGTAGGTCCAGGAGTCGGCGGTTTGGGAGGCGAGATACAGATGAGTATGGCCTCCGGAGACGACTAATGCCAGCACGGGAAACTGCAGATCGTGATTGCCTTTTTGGCGCTCCTCGAGCAGGACGGCGTGAATGTGGCCTTCGAGGTGGTTGACCGCGATCAGCGGCTTGTCGAGCGCAAAGGCCAGAGCCTTCGCGTAGCTAATGCCGACCAGGAGCGCCCCGGCGAGTCCGGGACCTTGAGTGACGGCGATGGCGTCGATCGAATCGTAGGTGTGTTTGGCCTCGGCTAATGCTTGACGCACGACCGGGACAATCGCGCGGAGGTGCTCGCGGGAAGCGAGTTCGGGGACAACTCCTCCGTAGAGCTGGTGGGTGGCGATCTGTGAAGCTACTACATTGGAGACGAGTTGCTCGCCCGAACGCACGACGGCGGCCGCGGTTTCGTCGCAGGAGCTTTCGATGCCGAGAATGAACGCATCGGGCATCTCCTTATATTATTCGAAGACTGTGATTCGAGGATCGCTATGGCAGATCTGATGCGACACGTACGCGAGTCCGGATTTCCCTTCCCGGAGCGTGTGATTCATTTATTCATCGGCGGCTCGGAATTGCATGGAGCCAAGGTTCACGGGACTGATGATCTGGATATTTATGGGGTGTACATCGAACCGCCGGAGCTGGTTCTGGGACTGGAGTCTTTGCCCCACTACGTCTGGTCGACGGCGTCGAACGATCGGCGGAACGGACCGAACGATATAGATGTCACATTGTATTCGTTGAAGAAGTGGGTAGGGCTGGCGTGCAAGGGGAATCCGACAGCGCTGCATTTCCTGTTGGCGGACGGCGTGCTCGGGAACCAGATTTGGGAAGACGTGGTCGCCAACAAGGATGCGTTTTTGGCGCGGGGATGCGTGAAGCCGTTTCTGGGATTTGCCGACAGCCAGATCGGACGCATGACCGGTAAAAAAGGCCGCGGCAATAAGGGGCAGCGGCCCGAGATCGAAGCCAAATACGGGTACGACGTGAAGGCGGCGATGCATACGCTGCGGCTGCTTTACGAGTGCAAGGAACTTGTGTCGGAAGGCAGGATTACGTTGCCGCGTCCGGAGAAGGATTTTCTGATTCGTGTGCGGACGGGAAAATATCCCAAAGAGAAGGTGCTGGCAATGGCGGGAAAGCTGACTGCGGAATGCGCGAAGGCGGCACTGGCTTCCCATTTGCCCGAGCGAGTAGATCGCGCGGCGGTGTCGCGGCTGGTGGCCGCCTGCTATCGGAATATGTGGGACGGACAATAAAGTCATCCGCGAAGAAGACGAAACCACGTCCAAATCCCGGCGGCCCAGACCGCGAGCAACGGAATCAGGCTGGCGAGACCCTCGAGGCCCAGCAGCTGGCCGACGTTGAATGCCCCATATCCGCCGGCTGCTTCGGCGATCGTAAGCATGGAGTCGCGATTCATCGCCATCTGGCCGGACCAGAACGCCGGCCAGGACGCGTGAAGGATCGGGCAACTGTCGACCATCGACAACTCCGAAGATGTCGAGACGACCATCAATGCGATGAATACGCTCCACAGCATGAGTGCAATGAGCACTCGTCGCCAGATCGGGGTCGCCCGCTGCCATGCGATCGCCAGTCCGATGCATAAGACTGGAATGCCCGACGCGGCATAGCGCGGGCCGAATGCCCGTCCGGCCTTCCATTCATAAAAAGATGCGTTGAACAGGAAGTAGTAGGCTGAGATCCCCGCGGCGGTTAGAGCGGCGGTGCGGTGTTCGTTCTGTTTCCACAACCACCACAGGCCTGGGACGGCGGCGATGGTGACGGGCGACGCAAAGAATAGCCCGCGACGGCACTGGAACAGGAGCTTCAGAAGGCGGTCGGGGTGAGGGAAAGTGAGTCCGAGGTATCCATGCTGCTGCATGAACGCAAAAGAATTTGGATCGTAGTAGGAATAGCTGGGACGAAAAGATCCGAACGCCGTATAGAGGTAGCTCAACAACACGAAGATGCAAAGGGCAGCTCCTGCACCAACACCTGCCACGGTACGCCAGCGAGCAGCACTTCCGCGCTGCCAGGCTTGTGATAAGGCGAACAGCGCCAGGATAGCGGAAGCCGGAGCCGCCGGATACTCGGTTACCGTGGCCCATCCGGCGGCGAGACCTACGGCGAGCGCCCGGAGAAAGTCGGCTCGCGCGTTCGTGCTGTCGCCTAGCATGACTGCAGCGGCGAATGCGAACAGCAGGCAAGCACCGACCAGCGCGTGCGCCCAGAACAGGCTCGCATAGGCCCACAGAGGCGTCCCCAGACATGCGGTCGCTGCGCCGAACGAGGCGGCGACTGAGTCAGATCCGAATCGTAGAGCCAGAAAAAACAGACAGACAGCGGCCAGCGCCATGGGCAGAGCCGCGGTACCCGCGATCACGGTGTAGGAAAGCGCCAAGACTCCGCGCGGCGATTGGGGATCGATCCCCATCGCCCGTAGTGCGGGCCTGGTAGCGAGTGCAAACGGCACGGCAAGGAACACCTGCCCGGGCGCTTTGTCGGAGTAGTAGTGTCCCTGAAAGTGGGCTTTGTCGCCGGTGTTTTCGTGGTAGACGTCGATTTCGAGCGTGTGGTGCTCGACAATTGCCCGGAGCAGATCGACGCGGGAATTCTGGTTCCATCCGCCGCCTTCGTAGAAGTATATAAAGGAGAGAAAGGTAACGACGCCGAGGAGCGTGGCGATCTTGTACTGCGATCGAGAATTTGGCGGAGCCGCGCTCATGAAATTTTCGGGCAACCCGCGCCCGGGCTACCCTCGGACTAAGAACGCCGCGCCACCCGGTGCCACCCGGTGTGGCTCCTTGGGAGTCCAGACAAGTTTACTGCCTGGCGGCACAGAGCAGGTATTCGGCGAACTTTTTTCGCGTCCTCATTCATGGCGGTGGTGTCGCCCCGGCCCGCCATCCGGCGCCACTTTGGCAGAGCTATGTCTGACGATGGTAACTTTCATGTTGCTTGCCTGAGGAGGCAGATACCCAACATCGTTTCGATGGAGGCAGGCTAGCATCGCGGCGGGTGGCCTCGCCTCGAATCGGCCCATGATCCGGAACGGCGGATGAGAAGTTATCATCTGACCTCCCGGGTAACTGTTGTGATCATGAAAGGGTTCCTCGTGCGTCTAATCTGCATGGGCTTTACATGTCGCTTTTTCGCATTCCTGTTCTTCGTCACGGTACTTGGTTTCGCCCAGACGCAATTTCCCGACACGCCCGCCGGCCTTCAAGCTGCGGCGTGGCTTCAGGCCTTTAACGGCGGTGATCGGGAGAGGCTGCACGACTTCCTCGAGAAGAACCTGCCGGAACGGGCCCAGCACATGGATCAGGCGATGAGTTTTCGCGCCATGACAGGCGGCTTTGATGTGAAAAAAGTGGACGAGTCCAGCCCGACAAAACTGATAGCACTGGTACAAGAGCGGAATTCGGATCAAATGGCACGGCTCACAGTCGAGGTCGATGTGGCCGAGCCGCACCGATTAACCAACCTTGACCTGCTCGCAATTCCCCGCCCGGCGGAGTTCGCGCTTCCGCATATGAACGAGTCTGAACTGCTTGCGGCTCTGCGCAAGAAACTGGATGAGGACTCTGCTGCGGACCGTTTCTCAGGCGCAGTGCTGGTCGCCAAGAACGGCAAGCCTGTCTTCGCTCAGGCCTACGGGTTGGCAGACCGGGAGCACAAAGTTCCAAACACTCTAAAAACCCGCTTTCGCATTGGCTCGATGAACAAAATGTTCACGGCGACGTCAATCTTGCAGTTGGCTCAAGCAGGAAAGCTTGGGCTCGACGATCCCGTTGGCAAGTACGTGCCCGACTACCCGAACAAAGAGGTCGCGAACAAGGTCACGATCCGGCAGTTACTTACACATACCGGCGGCACCGGGGACATCTTCGGACCCGACTTCGAGGCGCACCGGGTCGAACTTCGCACCTTGACGGATTACGTCAAGCTGTACGGCAACCGCAATCCGCAGTTCGAGCCCGGAAGCCGCTGGGAGTACAGCAACTACGGCTTTATTCTGCTCGGCGTGATTATCGAGAAAGTTAGCCGCCAGAGCTACTACGATTACGTTCACGAGCACATCTACGAGCCAGCTGCCATGACCGCATCCGGCTCCGAACCTGAAAATGAAGTCGTTGCCGACCGCAGCGTCGGATACACGCGCATGGCAGGCAATGGCTTGCATCCGAACACTGACACTCTGCCGTACCGCGGTACTTCCGCTGGCGGCGGCTACTCGACGGTGGAAGACTTGCTGAAATTCGCGAACGCCCTACAAGATCACAAGCTGCTCAACCCCGAATTCACAGACATGCTGACGACCGGCAGAAGTCGACGCGCGAGGCGCTCGTTATGCTTTCGGATTTGAAGACCAGATGATCAACGGCATCCGCTGCTTTGGCCACGGTGGAGGCGCGCCGGGTATGAACGGAGACTTGGCAATCTGTCTTGGCCCGGCTTTTGTCGTTTCGGTTTTGTCGAACCTCGATCCTCCCTCCGCAGGCCAAGTTTCCAACTTCGTCACCAATCGTTTGCCTGAACATTAGCTGTGCTTGCTGGATCCGCTCATTCACCGACAACAAAGAAGACAACTTAGACGGAATCCAGCAAAACAGAGCAGAATCCGCAACTCAAACGCAGCCAAAAGAGCAAGGTGATTCCGCTTCCAAAGACAGAGGACAGCACTTTTAATTTGAACCTTGTCCTCTGCCTCCTACCTCCCTGCACCGCGCACGCAAAGCGAAAGCGGGGGAATGCCGACTTGGGGTACTACAAGCCGTTTTGGCGGATGCCGTGATCTTCGGCATTTCCACCCCGGCGCACCTCCCAGAAGCTCCTATTGCCTCCCCACAGGTATGGAAGTAAACTGAGACCTATTGGTTTGCCATAGGAGTTGCACCGATGGGTGATAAACCCGACGTTTGGCAGGGTACATTGGCTCTTATGGTCTTACGCACTCTGGAGACCATGGGGCCTCAGCACGGATACGGGCTGGCGCGGCGCATTGAGCAAATCAGCGGAGACCTTCTTGCGCTGAATTACGGCACGCTTTACCCGGCTCTCCTGAAGCTGGAACAAGAGGGCTACATCCGCTCGGAATGGGGAAGTTCTGAGAATAACCGGCGCGCGAAGTTTTACGAGCTGACGAAAGCGGGACAACGGCGGCTGCGGAAAGCTGCAGGAGAATGGAAGCAGACGACCGAAATCCTTGCCCGATTCCTGGACGATGCAAGCGAAGCCTGAGGGAGCGCCTCATGAACAAGCTGCGAGCATTCTGGACTCGGCTGATCAACACTCTGCGCAGAGCACCCTATAGCGAAGATTTTGCCGAGGAACTTGAGACCCATGTCGCCATGGACATGGAGCGCGGCATCCGAAACGGACTAAGCCCCGAAGAAGCACGGCGGCAGGCCCTGATCCGTTTCGGCGGAGTAGCCCAGGCGCAGGACGCCTACGCCGAGGGTCAGGGCCTGCCCTGGCTTGAATCCGTGGTGCGCGATGCTCAACACAGCGTGCGGTCTCTCGTGCGGAACCGACTCGTAACGGCGGTAGCGATCCTGTCAATCGGCCTTGGCGTGGGATCGAACACGACCATCTTCTCCATCGTCAGCCGCTTCGTATTGCGTCCGGCGCCTGTGGGCGATCCGGGCACGTTGTTGTCGCTGCACATCATGCACGACGGCGACCGCTGCTGTAATCAGTTTCCCTGGCCGGTATTTTCCGATGTGCGCGCACAAGCCTCCGCATTTTCTGACGTTGCGGCGTACTTTGATCTGATCCCCGCCTCGATCAGCGGCGGCTCGGAGCCCGAGCGCATTTGGGGTCAGGGTGTAACTCAGAACTTCTTCCGCACAGCTCAGCTGCAAATGGTGATGGGGGCAGGTTTCTTGGACTCGGAGGAAAAAGCGCCAGTCGTCGTTTTGAGTGAACGATTGTGGAAGCGCCGATTCGACAGCGACAAAGGCATGATCGGCAAGGCCGTGGTCCTGTCCGGCCACCCCTTCACGGTGATCGGTGTTGCTCCGGCCGCCTTTCACAGTATCGATCAGATCATCAACGCAGAGTTCTGGGTCCCGCTCGGCATGACCCCCGAACTTGCGGCAAGCTTGCCTCCACAAGATTCGCGCGAGTATCACTGGCTCTCGGTCATCGGTCGCGTGCGACCAGGGGTGAGCCGCGAGCAAGTGGCTGAGCAACTGAAGACGATCGCGGATCGCCTGGCCGTTAGCCATCCGGCTACCGACAAAGGCAACCACTTTGTATTCGAGCAGGCGGGGTCCTTACCCCCTTTCGCACGAACCGCGGCGCTGTTGTTTCTGACTGCATTGTCGATTGTCGTTCTCCTGCTGCTGGGCATCGCGGGGTTCAATGTGGCCAATCTGCTGTTTGCACAGGCCGTCAATCGGCAACGGGAGATGGCGGTACGCCTCGCGCTTGGCGCCACACGCGGACGATTGCTTCGGCTGGTTCTGTTGGAGAGCCTCCTGCTGGGCCTGGGCGGCGGAACACTCGGTGTGCTGCTTTCGCTGTGGTCCACTGGGGCGCTGTCGTCGCTCCGTTTGCCCGCTCCCATTCCGCTCAATGTGCAGGTGAGTATCGATGGTCGCACACTGGCCTACACCTTCCTCATCAGCTTGCTTTGCGGTCTTCTTCTGGGCATGGCGCCTGCCTGGGCAGCATCGCGGCCGAGAATCGCGAACTCGCTGAAGCAAGAGACCGGATTTGCAGGGACCCGAGGTCGCTTCGGCGCACGCAATCTCGTGGTGATAACTCAGGTGGCCATGGCGGTCGTCCTCCTTTCGCTGACGGGCCTGTTTCTGCGCAGCCTCGAGAGCGCATCCGAGATCAACATCGGCTTTAGGACCCGCGGCTTGCTCTTGCTCTCCGTGGACCCGCGCCTGAACGGCTACTCGCCATCGAAGATCAGCGCGTTTCTGGAGCAATTGCGCGAACGCGCAGCGGCAGTACCTGCCGTGGACGCCGCAGTCTGCTCGGATGTGCCCTTTCTTTCCGGCGGCAATCGCAGCGACGGGTTCACGGTCTCGGGGCACGCGGCGAAGGGCGACCCATCCGTCCTGGCAGACCTCTACATGGTGACGCCCGGCTATTTCGATGCCCTTGGAATACCAGGCTTAGCAGGAAGCGACTTCAGCCATGAGATCCCCAACGGACCCCGCGTCGCGGTAATCAATAAGGCTTTCGCCGACAGGCTGTTTGTTGGGGCGAACCCGATTGGGCAGCGAATCTACGGCGGAGGCTGGACTTACCAGATCATTGGTGTCGTCGGAAATGCCAAGTCCCGCACTCTGGGCGAAGATACGCGCCCCATCCTCTACCGTTCGCTCGATCAAAGCATCGCCAATGACCCCTCGATGATGGGATACACCCTCATTGTCCACACACCAGGCAATCCGGCCGGGATCGCGGAAGCTCTCAGGCGCGAGGTGTACCGGCTCGACCCGGACATGGCTGTCTACAACCTTGAAACCATGGACGAGCACGTGCGCACGGCCTATGTACTGCCGCGGGTTGCGGCCATGCTGTTTGGGATTTTCGGCGGAATCGGGTTCGTGCTGGCGACCGTGGGTCTGTACGGGGTCATGAGCTTCGCAGTCGCGCGGCGTGCGCGGGAGATTGGCATCCGTATGGCGATGGGCGCACGACCGGCAACGGTTCTGCGGCTTGTTCTGTGCCGTGGCCTGGCCCTGACGTTCACAGCACTGGCACTCGGCTGGCCCGCGGCATGGATCCTCGCGAAGTTATCTTCCAGTTTTCTCTACGGCATCAGACCACATGACGCAGTAACGTTTACGCTTGTGCCGGCTGTGCTCGTCCTGGTTGCATTGGTCGCCGCCTGGATTCCCGCCCGGCGCGCGGCGTCCATCGACCCCACTCAGGCGTTGAGGATGGAATAGCGGGAAGTCGACCAGGATCCCGCGACCTGCCGTGACTCCAAATGTCAACTGTACAGGCGAATTCACTTGTCGAAGTTATTCCGGGGGGGTATCAGCATGGTTTATCGGCTGGAATCGCCGTTCTAGAGGGGCTTGCGCGCTGAGTTGGAGAAGAGGCGGGCACGTCCGAGCGCGAATTCGCGCAGAGCGCCGGCCGGGCCATGGGGTTCTGGCCCCGTGCGTGTGACCAGAGTAAATTGACGCGCGAGTTTAACGCCAATGACCTGCCCGACTTTTAATGTACCCAGTTCCAATTCCTTTGCGATAGCCCAACGCGAAACGAAGGCTATGCCGAGTCCCGCCTCAACCGCTGACTTGATGGCTTCGGTGGAATCCATCTCCATCACTTTGCTGAACGACCTGAGTTTGAAACCAGCTTTCTCAAGAGCTGTCTCGACTACGCGACGGGATCCCGAACCTCGCTCGCGCATGAGGAGGCTTGATGCCATCAACTGATTTCCCGACAAGTGATCGACTTCGAAGTACTGCGGCGCGATCAGGACCAACTCGTCTTGCATGAAGGGTTCGCTGCGTATACCCCGTGCGCGCGCCGGACCTTCAATGAGACCAATAGCGACTTTGCCGTCGAGCAAAAGCTGCACGATATCGCTTGTGTTGCCACTGCGCAATGAAAACTCGACTGCGGGATAGTCGGCGAGAAATGCTCCCAGCAACCGCGGGAGAATGTATTGCGCGATGGTCGTAGAAACTCCCAGAGACAGCTGTCCCGAGACTTTCCCCTCCTTACAGTCGAGTTCTTGCTCGGCTTCGGCCGCGAGAGCCGCCATCTTGCCGGCGTAGTCGAGCAGAATCGCACCCTGCCCAGTCAGAGAAATGCTGCCGGCCGCGCGATTGAAGAGACGCACGCCGAGATCTTGTTCCAGCGCTTTGATTTGAAGAGTTACTGCCGGCTGTGTGAGGAAGAGATGTTCCGCAGCTTTGTGAAAATTTAAGTGCACGGCGACCATACGAAAAACCTTGAGGCGAAAATTCTCCAGCTGTGCCATCACCAGATTATGCACAGAAATCGGGCCCGGATATAGCGCTAACACTGATGCTCGGGTTTCGGCAGCTGACCTGCAATTACTTGACATGCGCCCCAGGTGAATATTTGATTTCCTGTATGAGTCGAAGCCGTTGTACGCCTACACATTGGTTTTCGCGTGACGGTGGGTCCACAAGCCATCGAACTCCTTCCACACGCATGATGAACTCTCATCCTTAATCGGACGTCTCCTCGTGTTTTGAAATGCCAGGACACGAGCTTTGCCATCCTTTAGCACCACAACCAATCGTTTGAACCGAATCGCCTGTGAGCATTACGTTGCGGCCCAACTTACTCTCAATGCCACCGCTCGCAAACACCAAAAGTGCGGACTCATCGATGACGCGAGTCCCGTCCACAGACAGCACGAGCCTTGTGTTCTGTAGATAACGATCAAATGCCGCTTGATGGTATTGGCCGATCGCTTCTGACCCCTCCAATACTGTTCCGTCGAACGCCACAAAATGCGCATCCTCCATGAACACGCGCCAAATTCCCGACCGTTCCCGACTCTGGGCTCCAGGAGCTTGCGAGTTGATCTATAAGTTCCCGAACATGCGTTGTCGTAGGTAAGGCCATATCTCCTTTTTTCGGACCGGAGGCTGCCTCCAATTTCTCTCAGATTTTAAGTTAATCCGCTTAAAATTAACTTTTTTCTGAGATTAGAATTTTTGTTTTGAAGGATCGATGAAATTTAGTTCGTCCTTTCGAATAGTTGACAACAAAGACGATCAACAACTCCACTTAGCTTTAATTGATGCTTCCGCATTCGTGGCGAGGGAAATCGTCCGTCGCGGCTTCGGTAATTGACGGCAGTTTGTCGAAGGTCAAGCCCTCAAACACCAACAAATCCTCCGGTGACAGCGTCGCTCGTACACCGTCGATCAGAGCCCCTGAAATAAACTCCTCGATGGACTCAGTGGATTTCTTAACCGCACGAATCTCGTTTGGGTCCAGCCAGTCTAGTGGTTGGGCGTGCCAGCCATTTTTCCCGATCGTCAAAGGTATCCCGCAGACTCCATCCAACCCCAAGACTTCGCCTCTTAGATCGACCTGCCCATGTATGCGGCGGTGATCGTTGGCCAATGCTGCCGCGAGACATTCCAAGGTTGCATTCGCCGTAGCGTTCGGCGTCGAGTAGAGGGAATGGGAAGTAATGAAGGGTTCGACAAAGATCCGAGCATCCGGCAATGCGCGCTGAGTTAACGTGTATGCTTCCGATATGCGGTTTTTCGATAAATGCCCGCTTACTTCCGAGCGCAATGAGGCGACGCGAACTTCTAAAGGCGCCTCCGCGCTACGTGAGCGGAGACAAGCGAGGCGATTCGCCGCTCGACGATCATCTGTCAGAAGCTCCACGCTGCGCCATAGCGGTATCATGGCACCTCCATGTTCCCCCAATACCGTCGCTCTCACCTCGTGCCGGCTTACCCCCAGGTCCGCCGCAACGGCCCGAGCGAACCGCAGGGAGTCTTGTTCCGCTCCCATTCCGATCACGCGTTTTCGGTCGCCTGCGAAGGAAGATATCTTGACCGCTAACTCGACAGGATTGCTTACCACGATAAACAACGCGTTTGAGAGGCGGGAGACGCACT
>Ga0123355_10005953_pt1 | contig 17973 bp, 17 predicted proteins | sample TergutEmb28metaG_3_FD_89872 | JGI IMG/M metagenome (GOLD analysis project Ga0123355, IMG submission 89872) | Embiratermes neotenicus P1 segment gut microbial communities from Petit-Saut dam, French Guiana - Emb289 P1 | ecosystem: Host-associated > Arthropoda: Insects > Digestive system > Gut ... | reverse complement strand
TTTCTGCAAATATTGGCTGCTGCGGTGTCTTATGGTTATTGAGTTTTCTTTGTGTGTAGTATGTTTTTTGATAATGTTTCCTGAATATATTCTGATGTCATGTATGTGAGCTTACACATACTTGGTTCAATGTGTGTTGGTGTTACGTTGTGGTTTGGCTGTGGTGGTGTGGTATCCGTATGCAGGCTGAAGCACTACTGGTCTGTTCATGTGGAATTTGGTGGTTGGGGGTTAATGACCGTTTGGAATAGGGGGTTGGTTTTTCCTGGGCTCTGCTCCGGAATGAGTTTGCCTTCTTGGTGGAGGGATTGGATATAGTATAGTTCGTAAGGCAAGAGTAAGCTTGGGTTATTTAGGGGTTTCAGTAGGGTCATTGTACTATTCATTTGGCCGTATTCGTGTTGGTTTTGTAGAATGTGTAGGGCGTATGATGATTGGGGATTATTGTATCTAATATATCGTATGTGTTCTTGGAAACGTATGCTCAGGCTGCGGCTAGTCTGGCCTACGTACGACAGATTACATGTGTTACATGTCGGTTGATTCCCCATTTACTGTGGGGCGGGGTGTGGTGGTCTGTGGACAGTTTAATCAGGTTGTCTGTGGTGTTGCAGCATTTATATGCTATCCTGATGTTTGTGTTTCTGAATATGTTAGTGACCTTGCGTATTTGCGGGGAAATGTATGTGAATGTTGCCCATTTCTTGTTTTTGCTGTCGTGAGGTTTGGGGTGTTTTGTTTTATGTTCTGATGTCTTAGTTTATGTATTACTGTGGGTGGGAAACCGTTTTGTTGGGCGATGTAAGGGATTGTTGACCATTCTGTTTTTTGTTGTACTGTTTTAAGTGGTAGGTTGAGCTTTCTTTCTATGTGATACCTGTAGGCTGGCAATTTATGCTCATTAGGGTGGATGGATGTGAAATGTATTGTGGTGTCTGTGGTTGTAGGCTTTCGGTATATGTCTATTTCTATGTGTGTGCTTCTTCTGATGATTGTGAGGTCGAAAAAATTGATGTAGCCATTGGATTCTAGTGTTGGGTTAAATTGTAGATTGGTGTGCATTGTGTTGGTGTATTGTGTCAGGTAGTCATGGTTGGTTGATTCAGTATCATGTAACACATGTAATCTGTCGAATGCAGGTCAGACTAGCTGCAGCCTGAGCATACGTTTCCAAGAACACATACAATATATTAGATACAATAATCCCCAATCATCATACGCCCTACACATTCTACAAAACGAACACGAATACAGCCAAATGAATAGTACAATGACCCTACTGAAACCCCTAAATAACCCAAGCTTACTCTTGCCTTACGAACAATACTATATCCAATCCCTCCACCAAGAAGGCAAACTCATTCCGGAGCAGAGCTCAGGAAAAACCAACCCCCTGTTCCAAACGGTCATTAACCCCCAACCACCACATTCCATGTGAACAGACCAGTAGTGCTTCAGCCTGCATACGGATACCACACCACCACAGCCAAACCACAACGTAACACCAACACACATCGAACCAGGTATGTGTAAGCTTATATACATGACATCAGAATATATTCAGGAAACATTATCAAAAAACATACTACACGCAAAGAAAACTCAATAACCATAAGACACCGCAGCAGCCAATATTTGCAGAAACATGCTTTCTAAAACAACCACACACGTCATGACTAAACATTCACCACTAAATAAGCATGCTAATGCAATAATCTTTATTCTTACAGAGCAATACAACCCATGAAATAACTCAACAAGTAAGTCGCAAGCTCCTGAGGATGGATGTATTAACATCCGAAACATGTTGAGCATTAATTAAATAATGAAATAATAGCGCAAGTGACATCAAGTTGGTCTCTCTTTATTCAATTAACAGGATATCAAGATTTTACTTATTGTTTTGTTATAACCTCATGAGTTTTTTGGTCTAAGGGAATGTATTTTTATTTTGGCTTCAGTGATTGGAATTACTTTATGCTAGGGAAGTTTCCAAGAAATTATTTAAAAATGAAGTAGCATCTTCTTTCTCCTCTGACTGCAATTCCATTGAAATCTGGAGAAATTTCTGATTTCTTTCTCACCAAATTTTATATCCCTTCATCTTCTGACCATTGTTTAGAATCTGGTGGGCATGACCATAGCAATCAGATCTGCTTCATCGTTATTATCCAGCTATCTCTGTGCTATAAATGTGTGCAAGGGTTTGTGGAAGCCTTTGGACATTATGGAGGATGATTTTTACATTTTCTGTGGGGGGGTTTGATATTTTGCAATAATAATGACATTTTCATAAAATGGTCTTTGACATTTACTTATCCCTTAGAAAGTTTTAGCAATATTTATGTCTTATTACTGGTGCTGTAGAAGTCTGTTTTATTCTTCCATGTTTAGCCTTAGTTCACACAGTTCTTGGACAAATCATACATCAGTCACATATTGAGAAAAGATTCATATGAGGTAATCTTCCTGTGTAAACCCTCACACTTGCATCTCTATTGTCCCTGCTGCAAACATTTTTTGCTTCATCAGAGTGAAGCACCTATATTCCATAAGTTTCCCATACTCCAGAAACTGACCTGAAACCAGAAACCACCCAGCTAGTGCGTGAAGAAATAGCAGAAGACAAACCTTTTATTTAATGATCCTGACAGTTGCTAAGTTAATGTACTGTCAGTAGTAGATTAATAAAATGCAAGAATGTAAATATGTAGTATTGGTGAGTGATATTGATGGGAAAACTGTGATAGAGAAAATTCTGCTCAGCGTCGCCTTGTCAGCCACAGATGCCATGTGGTATCAAGCCTAGCAACCTGAGCCGTAGCAAGGCCCTAGTTCTTAACGTTTATCCACTTGCCAATAATGTTAGTTCCAGCTAACACACATGTTGGTGTCTATTATTTTTTTAAGTGAATCATGCTTAGAACATACAATTTCTCAGTCAAGAGTTTGAATCTTTTTGATTGCTGAGTGTTTGGTTCAAAGAATTTTGCTGTATATGTAACCTACAAGGAAATACTACAATAAGTACTAATACTGCAGAGTATTTCATATAACATCCAATACTACTAAGAAACATTAGGAATTTTTCTGCCAATGACGGTGTGTTGTTTTACACATCTTACTAGATCTTGTACAACTATCTCCTTTCATTACATCTCACTATTCTACTTTCACAACATTCTATCAGGCTACAGAGGTGTACTGTATGAACTCCATGACTAAACTGCAAGTCACTTCCCCTATTCAACATTTCTTAGTAGTCCACAAAACTACAAGGTATCTAATCTGGCATGAACTATACTACAACAAAGCAAGCAGAGGTATCATTGACTGCATTCCACACTTCTCATTGGTCCATCAGAGTACAGGGTGTTGTGTACAAACCCAACACCCTACTGCGTTTAGCCCAGTGGAGCAGGGAGGTCATTGCCAGGCACCAAGTTCATCACAGACTTCACCACAAACATGACCATTATGTATCTTGCTCTGTTGTACTCACTCACCCATTCTGATATCATACCCACCACATGGCCTCCTCTTTGTCTTTGCTGCATTCAAAGTCTTTGGAAACCGCTTGCATCAAGCGACAGTGACCCATTTCCATAACTGGCTTCTGCCATACTGTGTGCTGAGATGAGCATAAGAAGGTTATATACTTCACTTTCAATTCCTGTCTCTGCCCACACACCCCTCTCTCTCTCCTGTATGAATGGCTGCACTGTCTGGCACAGATTGTGTACAGCCATGGATATTTCTTTCTCTGTGCTAGGTCTGGCCATCATTAAATAAAACTAATCAGACATGGCCTTGAGAATGTTCTATCACATGCACAGTGCCATTTTGGCATTACAGCTCACCTGCTGTGTGATGACAGAAAGAATGTGCAGGGTCTGAGGAGAAGGTGGCATTGTTCTTTTTCACTCCCACTTTATCAGTATGAGTTAACAGAATGCATTTCTTAGCCATTCATTCATTTTGGAGGTGTTATGCTCCATACATTTAGTGACTGAAGCATGGCTTCCTTGTGATATCGTGTAGTGCTTTACAATTTATTTGCATTGTGCTTGTATTAGTTAAGTGGTGTTCTAATAAAGTAAAGTGTACCAGTATTTTCATCAGTACAGCATCAGATTGGAATCATTGACATTTTTTGTAACTGTTGGAATCTTAGTACTACAATTTTAGGAAAGCAGAACACACCGGGTGTCTCTGTTATTAGCTGTAAGTCACTTCCTGCGAATGTATGAAGGTTGGAGTTTTCTTACTGTAGTGTTAAGTGCTTTCTTCAGTAACAAGAAGCCATTCATTTTTTTGTCTTCATGAAAACAACTGAAGATGTTTTTATGATGGTATTCTTCAAATTGAATGGGAAGAGGTATCTGTGTTTGAAGCAAAGTATGAAATTGATTTCCTTGTCAGATTATTTTCTTCAGGACAAAAGAGTTTGTTCACACGGATGTCAAAGATTTTCATACCATACCTCATGAAGAAGGTGTGATTACTCCAGAACCTTTTCATGGAGAACTTGAATGAATTCTGTGAGTGTGCAGAAAGATAAGTGTAAGAATGGTCAGTGACATTCTTTACAGCTTAGCAGCACAGTGGGTTTCACTTAGCATGTCATACTTGTGGAAAGATGTATCAAAGTGGATTGGTGATAATGAGAAATTTCATCCAAGGCTTCAGTTTTGAGGATGAACTTTTTGGTGAGTGTACACATGAAGTTATTACTATAGGAACCTGGAGTTGTGGAACAAATATTGCAATAAAGTTGTGGCAGATGGAAAAAAAATTCTTAAACTACCTAAAGGTGAACACTTCAGCTTGAAGAGCATGGAAATGCATGTTGGCCCCCCCCCCTCTCTCTCTCTCTCTCTCTCTCTCTCTCTCTCTCTCTCCCCTCCCCCCACTTTAGTAGAGAGAATTTTGTCAGTGACATCTTCCTTGTGAACTTCCATAAGAAGCAGTTTGCAGCTGGGTACGTTTAAGTCAAATTAGCTCATGAAAACTTGCTTCAAAGGTGTTATCTATTCAGAAATTTTTGATTTGGTGTTTGAAGATAGACTTCTAGAGAAAATCCATGTAGCAGAGAAGTACAACATTGAAGAAATAACTCACATAAGTAGAAAAATCAGTTGAAGAAGCAGATCATCAGTTAGTCGATACGAAGACTCATAAGGAAGGTTGGAATAGTGACATGATATTAATATTATACATTATCCTGTCAAAAAATATGTGTTTTGGACCTTAAGTAACCTGTTTTTCAAGTTTAGTGATTCCTAGGAAAAAGTTGCACTTTTTCTTGATCGTAGTCTGGGAGCACTGTGAAAGGACTCTAAAACATGCTGTAAAGGCCTAAATGGGTGGTAGAGTTATAACTGCCCTTTTTATTTAACCTCAGTGCTAGATGGGGGTGGGTGTTCAACACCATGTCTGGGCTGCTGTACCCCTAGGAAAGAGTCTGTACCCATTGTACTGGGAGCACTGTCTTAGCACTATATATGACACTGTGCCAGTAATAAATTCTGCTTTCTTCACTTCTACTACAATTCTGTTTACATAAATGGTGTTTTTTTCCTGCTTGAACAATAAGTGCCTGCCCAATATTCCATTATGTCATATGCCAAGTCTTGGGAGGTTTAACAGTCTGTGAAGGAGGCAAGAAAAAGATTCACTGTGCTAATAACCTTTAGAAAGTGTAATAAAGACTCACAGTTGCTACAGTAGATGCTGAAAAATGTGGCCCTTTTGGCAGATTGCAGTCTGTATACCGGTGGAGAACATTATTGACTGTCTGGAGTTTTTACCCAGAAATTATTGCAGCTTGCATGCATTGGACACCAAATACCAATTTTTTAATCATGAAAAAGGAATTTGTGCATAAGTCCTGGATTTTCTACACTCCAATACCGACTGTTCTGTGAATTCACTTCTCTATGTAACAAAAAGCAGGCTTTGTAAGAGAAGAACACTAAGCGTAGATTGACTTCTCCATTGTCTACGGACTGAAGAAACTGATTACAGAAACGTATTCTTGCAGCCAGATCATGTTCCTTGTAAGCATAAACTACCATTGTGTTCCATGATTGCAGTTGTAACAGTTTTGTGACCCTTCATGCATACATTTTTGAAACACTGGTCTCCTAAACTGAGAAATTTTCTGCAGCATTTTCAGCAGATTCCTATATGAAGTATAGCTTCCCTAAAAACACCTGAGTGGAGCTTGCTGTTACATCACTGAAGAATTAAAAAATGCATTTATCAGCAACAAATTGGATGTTTCATAGCACAAGTCTGTTATCACTGACAGCTACAGTTACTCTCCCACTTTAAAACAGTGCGAGAGAGCTTACATGGCTGTGTAATAGTCTTAGGTACCTACATTCCCCTGATTTAACACCTTGTTACTTTTATTTGTTAGGAACTTTAAAAGGTGAAGTGTGTAAAACAAATCATTTCACTCTGGACGAACTAAGCCACATCTTCAGTGAGATTTCAACAGTTTCTGGGCTAGAACTCCCAAGAGTAAATAACATGCTTCACCAGTATACTGAATGCATTTGATGATGAGGGCAACATTTTAAGCATCTTCTTTAGCACTGGTAGGTTTTTATTGGACTTTGTAAAGGTTATAGTCACAGCGAATCTTTTTCACCAACTGTTAAACCTCCTGAGACTCAACTTATGGCGTAGCGCTATCGGAATGTCAGGTGATCACTCATCTTTCAAGCAAGAAAAAGAAAACATTGTTCACAAAAGATCCTGTCCCTAGTTGAAGATTTTGTTTTTCTTTTCTACAGAAAAAAGTACCATCAGTGGTTCAGTAGTTGTCCCATCTGGCCTGTACACCAAATCTAATCATACTTCTGTAATTCTTGTAACAAGTGTCTTCAGTAACTCTGACCAATAGAAACTTCTCACATTCCATGTTCCAAATCTTGTCCAATTTCCAGTGCTTAGTTTACTCCAAAGGTTGTGCTATGTTTTTGTGACAGGGACATGCATATCATGAAGTTGAAAATATTTTAGGACAAATTAATACAAATCGTCAAGTTTTAGACCTGATTGAGTAATGTAGCTCTGAAATATTATGATACACAGAATCTTATTAAGTAGTCTCAATATTGAAGTGATTGAACATCTGTTCATATATAATATATAATCCTATTTGAGAACCAGATTGTCTTGGGGATTTGGTGCTCTCCTTCCATGCAGACCATTTCAGGCTTGATACTGGCCCAGTTCCAGTTTGAATTTTTCATTTTTTTTAGACCCCAACCATTTTAGACCTCACAATAAGATGTAAGTTTCTTTTTCCAGGTACTGTCATTGTATTCACTGCCGTCTTCTCACTGGCATAAAATAGATATCTCATCCCTTGGTCACTGCCTGAGAAATGTGCTTTCCCTCTTAGGCAGTCTGAATCCATGTTAGTTAAAATTTATGCCTGAAGGCATGCATATGTGCGTGCACACAGGCACATAGAGAATCACAGACATAGGGGTGTCTGTGTTACCCACATTGGTTCAGATGTATCGTTTATGGTTTGGATTTTACACTTTTTTAAGAAGATATAAATATGACATGGAGGTCTAATTATCACACTTGGTATCTGACATAAAATAGTAATAAACATAATTGTCACATATGGCTGACAGAATTTTATAAATCTTGTTATTTTGTTGCATGAACAGCTGTTCAGCTTGATTGGAAGTATTTGATACATTTGAACTGGCAATGCAAATAGTCAAGTTTCATCAGAATTCATGTAACAATACCAATTAAAAAAAAAACTCCATAAATATATATGTTCAGACAATAATTAAACCCAGGAGCACCTGTCATAATTGTGCCACTGCCAGTAGTGAACAGTCAGTCTGGATATTCATGCATGCTACCACAAATTGAAATTCTGAGTCAGTTGTGTTCACACTTGTAACCATTGGTAATTGATGCAGTGAAAATGTTTTAAGACAGGTTAATCAGGAATCCACTACTGAACTGTATGTAGTACAATTCCTTCTGGTGTTTGTATTTACAGCTTGGAGCCCTTGTTGTCATGTATCATCATTTATTATTCTTTGTGATGATGTGTTGTTTTTACTGTAAAGAAATACTTAGAGGTACACTGTGTGGAACTTGGCTCTATTCTGATACCCAGCAGAGAAAATGAAATTAGAATGAAATACAAACACTACTGCTGGTGTGTCATAGTTCCATAATATAATGTCCAAAATAAATTGCTTGTTTAAAAAAATTGTAGATACTATGCACAGAGATGATTGAATTTTAGTTATTTCAACCAAAAATACTGAAAATTATATTGCAGTGCACTTTTGTTTTCCATAAGCTATTTTCTTGTTTTCCAGTGTAATTTGCATGTACTTTCAGAGTTGCCAATTCAAGTGGATACTTGCTGTGGATCATAGTGTGAGAGTGTAAGAGATGATTTCATTCTAAAAAGAAAAGGATGAAAGATGTGGCTAAACATGGAGGTATATGGTAGAGCCTTGAAGAATGAAATGACCCATGCCAACTTCTTTTGCACTTCTCAAATTTGTAAACAAAAATAATGACTAGTTTGTGAAATTTTAGGTCCTGACATTGGTGACTGCGAAGATTATTGTCTTCTGGAATGTGATGTCACATAATCTTCGAGTAGAGTACCAGATTTCAGATGATACTCCTGATTGCATGCTCAGGGTAGATGACCTACCTAGATGAATGAGGCAGTAAAGTTTCTCTGGAACACTGATTTATGCCTGCCAGGCCACACAATGTCACATCCCAAAAGACAAAAAACCATCAGATTCTAGTGTGCCATAAAGATATTTGTCAGAGCAGCAATAATATGGAAGAAAAAATGTGTTTCATTCTTTGGGAATCTTGCAGGATAAGTTGTGAGATTTTAGATTTTTGCAGCAGCGTAGTTGAAATCTCCATTCTTTGTGGATGTGGCACCATGTCATTGGGTGATTGGTGGCTAACATTTTGAAACAATCTAATAGTGTCAGCTTCAAGGTTCAGAAAGTCTAGAACTTCCCAACCTCAGTTGCTGATGTTTTGAAGGCACAGTAGATACGTGTTTGAAACATGTGGGAAACCAATTTCCCACAGAGGCAGCATATGTTCCAAAAGTACTATGTCTTCAACCACACAGACAGGAAGGGCTCAAGATTTCCAATTTATGTTTTAGTTCTGAAACATCTCACTACTGCTGTTTTTATTTTCATCATCATGGTGGTGGTGTTGGTGGTAATGGTGGCAGCAGTGATGGTGGTAGTGGTAATGGTGGCAGCAGTGATGGTGGTAGCGGTGGCGGGATGGGGTGGCAGCGGCGGTGGTGGTGATGGTGTTTATGGTTGTGGTTCTGTTGATATTGGTGGTGTAAATATATGTGAGACATAATTTTCATGTTTGTTGGGCATATTTCCAGGCATCAAGGAAGGACAGAATCAAAATTGTGTTCGTTGAGGGAACATACAGTCCGTCAAGGATTCTAGATGCATTAAAATTAGCCCTTGCTGAGATACTTGATTTTTGCCCAGTGATTTCACCTTTGTGTCAGCCACACAAATATAGTGAAGTAACAGAACATGACTTTTCTTTTCCAGCCCTTTCCAGTGTACTGTTTGTATTCTTCGAGTCCCTTTTTAAAGTAGTGTATTGTATCATTGATGCATTACATTATTAATCAGATTGCAATATTACAGTGTTCTGGAATTTTTTTTTGAATATTTTTCTTTGCATGTATGCTTTGAAGAACTTGGCTGATGTAAGACTTGATCACTGATATGTTAGCTGATGCTTACAAAATTCTCGTAGACCAACTGTGAGATAGGATCTTTATTCAGAAGCTGATAAACCACACTGAAGTATATATTGATGATGAATGGCCTTGCATCATGTATCCTGATAGTTGTGACCAAATTATTGATTTAAAGACTTACAAATTTCAGTTTGTAGTTCAAAGGTATTATATTATAACTATGTAATTATAACTTCATACCAATGGGAGAGCATTTTCTATATGTACATCTGTATCTGTGTTATCATATAGTGAAGTGATGAATGTGATATGATTTTAGTGCTGCCAACTCATGTCCAGCCAGTCCAAGGGGGGGACATGGTCATGGTCGGCGCAATGTCACTTCAGACCTGCAAATGGTGGCTGCATATGCAGCAGCAGCTGTTGCTGGAGGAGGAAGCAGTGGCTCCCTGCATTCGGTCATGAATACCATCACTGTTGCCTCGTCAAGCACTATGGAAGACAGGTTTGTGGTCAAGTCACATTCATTCCAGCCATAATTTTGTAATATTGCCCTTGTATATCACCACCTCCAGGTATTCGAAAGCCAACTGAACAGGAAGCAATGGAAAATAGAAATAATGTCTTGTTAGTCTTAGACATGGAACATTGCAACAGTGATAAACCAGCTATAACTGCTATAACACAATGAGATGAAGCACCTCAAAACTCAGGAAATTTATTAGCAAGCAACTATTTGAAACCAGTTATCTGTGCAATGCAGAAAATTAAAGGTGTCCTTTTAAGTTTTGTTTTGCTGTGTTATGTCAACCCTGCTTGCATATTTGTAACAAACAGCATTTGGTATCTCTGACATGCAGTACCATTTCCACCTTGTATGCTGTTACAGAATTACCACCCAAAGGGTCTTGCCCCTCTTGGCATGTGATATGCAATTCATTACAAATTTGTAAGAGAATGGATGGTTGTCTCACAGATGTGTAAGTGTAGGCAAGCAGTTTAACTTAACATTGATCAGTTTAGATATGTACTAAAGTCTCTGACAACAGTGTTTCTCCAAATAGATCTGTTACTAGAAGGATCTGTTCTTGATTTTGGTATACAGTGTTCATTTCCTGAAATTCTGTTACAAAGACCTTCATTCTTTTTGTCACCATTCAAATTTTGGCTCCAGAGCCTTGCAGATGAGGGAGTTTCATACTCTATTGTGACAGCACACATTTTTGTTAAACATCATGATATATGCAAGATGAAAAATAAATCTTGGTCTCTTGTGCTTCTTGCTGTTTTTTAAAGCACAGCTTCATGTACCCACTGTCAGAATTTTGAACATTACATAACATTACATTGTGAGGAAGGGAAGTAAGTATAAGAGGATATACTTTATGGACTTATTTAAAGGCTATTTTATTTGGCAAGGTTAGAATTTCAATTTGTGCCCTGCATGCAGTGGTAGGTCTTAACAAGAACAGTTGCCTTCATAAACCTTTGAAAGTTAAACCTTAAGTTTTTGAAGTTCTCATAGTAAAATGTGTTTGTTTTTCACTATAGACTCCATTTTTGTATATATTCTCAGACTGTTTGTGATCTAAGCTTTTTTAAAGTGAGGGAATTGTTTAATAAGTAAATTGTTTTCTTAAATGTATTGTTTCTCATTCATGAATGGAAGTATATACGTACCATTTATATTTAGTGTTGATGGGGTTTCTTTTGAGAAGTCACTGAATCTCCTCTGTACTGTGCAGTGTGTATTGATGTTGGAAATACTGTTACCTTCTTCTAGTAATAGTGGTGTAGGAATATCAGCATCTGTACCAAGTCCAGATAACCATCACTCAACAGCGCTGGAGACCAGTAGTAGTCACAAGCTGTACCGCACCGGTGGCCCGAATGGAACAGCTGCGCCCTGCCCTCCACCATCTGTTTCAGAACCCTACAGCCCACCAAAGGTAACTATGACCTGATGTATGGCATTTAGAGATTCCCCAAGATAGGCAGGACCCAGTCTCATATGGTATTTACAAGGGGGTGCTGATAAGTCCGTAGCCTGACCAGCAAGGAGACAAGCTACAGTGACCAAACTGGGGATTTATTCAACATACTCCCCATGAAGCTCCGTACACTACTTAGCCCGTTGCTCTAACTTTTGCAAGCGACTCAAAAAAAATTCAGAAGGTTGTCCATCCAACCAGGTCTCCGCAGCAGCAATGACCTCTGTGTCGGACGAAAAGTGTCAACCTTTCAATTGTTTTTTCAGTCCAGGGAACAGGTGGTAGTCCGACGGGGCCAGATCTGGAGAACAGGGTAGGTGATCAAGACATTGGAAGCCCACGTAGGCCAGTTTCTTCTGGGTTGCAAGTGCCTGGTGAGTCCGGGTATTGTCATGCAAGAACAAGATCTGCAATTTGGCGCATGAACAGACCTCTCTTTCCAACAACACTATCGATTCTGTCCTACGACATCGGGAAGTAGGTCGGGCTAAGGACTTACCATCACCCCCTCATATAGATGCTGTGCAACTGCTAAGATATATTTTTATGCATTCTTTACATTTACTGCAGAAAACTATTGCATGTTGAGTAAATTGTTTGTGTAAGGCTATTGGATATCTGGGAACCAGGTTTGATTTTGTAGTTTAGTAGTATGCCCGTGCTTATGTGCAGCTAAAACGAGAGTGTGAATTTCCTAAAGTGGCTTATTTTGCCTTGTCATTTACTGTCCAAAAATATTAGGAGTTTAAATGTCTGTGTACTCTGGGGTTGGATGCCAAATTGTATGGGGTTACAATTTATTGTTCAGGAATTGGGGTTCATAACTCTCCTGACCCCACTGAGATGGCAGACATGTTTTAACTCAGAAGCACTAGCATGAATATTGAATAAGTGCAGCATGCAGCCAGCTGTACTGCATACTTGCACTTTTGTCATAACGCAAAACCCAGTAAAGGTTAAGGCCTCATATTTCTTTTTGTGATGTGGTGTTTATGTTAATTTAATCACATTAATATATTCAGTTTCTGATAGCCTTATCAACAGAAGTATTTGTATCTTGCTATGTCTTACACATGGTCAGCAGTCTGTTCTGCCATAAAAATTCAGCACTCATTTTATCCTTCCACTCTTTTTGTGTAGCTCGATTTTTGAGTGTGGCTTTCTACTCTTGGTCTGTTAGCTGGGTTGTGGTCATTTTATAATTCATGAAATGTTATGAATAATATTTTGTTTATACATCTTCTCCCTCACTGCTTTTTGAGTGCACAGGTGTGTTCTGTTTGTATATGTACTGTAAGGAATTAATTTTTGTAGCATGCAGGTGTACTTGATATTTGTAAATGTTCATGCAGGTTCATACGGTACAGGTATACTGCATTGAAATGAGTATATTTTTGTTTCAGGATGATTCCAAGCCGCCCTATTCATATGCTCAGTTAATTGTACAGGCTATTGCTTCGGCTGCAGACAAACAGTTGACTCTGAGTGGAATATACTCGTATATCACAAAAAACTACCCGTATTACAGAACAGCAGACAAGGGTTGGCAGGCACGTAATCTTAATTATCATTCTTAGTAATGGGAGCGTGAAGACTGGAATTATGAAGGTTTATCTCACTTTTGGAAGAAAAGCTGTGCTACTGTGTTATTTGTTACCATTTGACTACCTGTTGGTTTATTATGTGTACAGTCTTGCACACAAACAGTACAAGAATTGTAAAAATGAAAGAGAATTAGATGTATGTACCATTTTCTGCTGTTTGTTTCTTGACTTTACTATATGTTTGAGGGGGTTAAGATTATTATTTTAAGAGAAACATTATATAATCTTTTCTTCTTGTATACGGAAATTGCTGAGTGACAGGATTTCATATGAAGTACGTTATTGGCCCAAACATAAGGTAGGAGTAAAATAAATTAGCATGAAGTGGAGGTGAGTGGCCATCTTCAGTGCCCTGCTGCTTTGAGGAAAGTGGCCACATGGCACTGAGCTATACATTGACATCAGGTGGCAGCCTTTGTGCCTATCTTGTGCTTATATGCTGTTGTACTTTGGTTCAAGAAGGCTTAATTTCATAAAATGTTGATTGGAGCCAATACATGCTTTAAACTTGCACTGTGGTATCTCTGGCTAGCAGTTTCTTATTTCGTAAATTGACACGTTTTGTGACTGATAGACTCAAAAGATAGAACCTGTTTGTAAACTTCTGAGTGTGTTTTGTATTTTGGCCATCTGATTATTCTTTACATGGATTTTTTAATGTAATATCATTATCAGCAACCAGCGATGCACATTCATTTCAGATATTCCAGACCTTCAGGCAGCTTCCCTGCTGTTGGTAATTTCTGTATATTTTATGACAACTGCCTCAGTATGTGCATCATTAGTGTGTTGCTGCCCTTTAGTACATCAGCACGAGTGCTTGTGCCAGCATATAATGTTGTAATGTGTTTTATTGCACTTGCTTCATCTGAAAAAGGTTCTTACAGTATGTGTGAAATGAAGTTGCTCTCATGGATTTGCCAGCATGTTTAAATTAGCACCCATATTGCAAGGAAATGGATGGGCCCAATTTGTAGAAAAATTTAATTAATTACATGCTTGCTTACTTAATTACTTACATACTTACTCCATGGAGCAGAGTCCTTCTTCAGAAGCTAACCAGTTTGCAGCTAGTCAAATTCCCTGCATTTTATGGAACCTGAGGGTTCATTACTGCATTCACAAGTGCCCGCCACCTGCCCCTATCCTGAGCCAGCTCAATCCAGTCCATACCTCAACATCACACTTCCTGAAGATCCATATTAACATTATCCTCCCATCTATGTCTGGGTCTGCCAAGTGGTCTCTTTCCCTCAGGTTTCCCCACCAAAACCCTCTATACGCTTCTCTCCCCCATACATGCTACATGCCCCACCCATCTCATTCTTCTCAATTTTATCACCCAAAGAATATTGGGTGAGGAGTACAGATCATTGAACTCCACATTGTGTAGTTTTCTCTACTCCCTTGTTACCTCGTCCCTCTTAGGCCCAAATATTCTCCTCAACACCCTATTCTCCAAAACCCTCAGCCTACGTTCCCCCCTCAATATGGGTGACCAAGTTCCACACCCATACAAAACAACAGGCAAAATTATAGTTCTGCATATCTTAATCTTTAAATTTTTGGATAGCAGTGGCAGACAAAAGATTGTGTACCGAATGATAGCAAGCATTCCCTGACTTCAGTCTGCTCTTAATTTCTTCCTGTATAGAATTTTGATTTGTTAAAGCTGTTCCCAAATATTTGAACTCTTCCATCCTTGCAAAGGAACTATTATCAGTCTTCATACTTTGACTGTGCCCTGTATTCTGATCTCGAAACATGACCGTGTATTTAGTTTTATCAGCATCTACTTCTAGTCCAATCTCCTTACTAGCCACTACCAAAGTGTCTGCATTTTCATTTATAGTTTGTACACTTCTTCGCAATGTATTAACATCATCAGCATAAACCAGAAGCTGATGTGTACCATTTAATTTCAAGCCAACTAATAATGGCATACTCTAAAGTAAAACTGAAAAGCAATGGTGATAGAGCATCTCCTAACCATTCCTAATAGGAAATATGTCAGACAAATTCTTACCTACCCAAACTCTGCTATATGTTTCAGTCAGACACATTTTTATTAGCCTTACCAGTTTCATGGGGATCCAACCTCAATCGGAATATTATACAAGATCTCCCACCTAACTGAATTCAAAGCTGTCTTGAAGTCTATAAAGAGCTGATGCATTGCTTCATTGTGTTCTCATTTTTTCCCACGTATTTGATGAATGCAGAATATATGATCAGTAGTTGACCTGTTGTGTCAGGATCCACCTTGATGGTCCCCGATAATTTCCTCTGTATATTGAGTTAACCTTGACAGCAGGATGTTGGATAAAATTTTGTATGTAGTTGGCAAAAGTGATATGCCCTTATAATTACAACAGTCTTTTATCACCCTTCTTATAGATAGGTACAGCAATCGACTCCCTCCACTCCTCAGGCAATTCCTTCTTATTCCAAATAAAAATAATAAGTTTATGGATCTCATAGCCAATTGTTCTCCCCCCTGCTTTAATCAATTCTGCTGGAATTTGATCAATTCCTGGTGATTTGTGACTTTCTGGCTTTTCAGTAACCAACTCCATCTCAAAGGCACTTTGCTGAGGCACTAGTGGTTCTGCTGTGTGTATTTCTCTGTGCCTAACATCACTGACCCCATGTATATGCTGGGAGAAATAGTTCCTCCACATAGCCAAAATACTGTGGGAGTTTGCAACCATTTCACCCTTCTCCTCCTCTACTATATTATTTCTAGGCTGGTAACCCTTCTTAGAGTCACTAATGCCCCTATACAAGCCCTGATTTTTTTTATCGTACTGTTAGTTTCATGTTCGTCAAATTTAGCTTTCAGAATTGCTTCTTTTTGTTCCTGAAATGTCACCGAGCTTCATGTCTTACATTGTTCAGATTATCTACATTGCTTTGGCTTGGATCCTGTCCCCACTGCAATATAGCCTGCTTCCTTTGATCTAAAAAACCCAAACATTCTTCATCAAACCATAGTTTATGCTGCTTGAATTCATGCAGACCTAGAAACTCTGTAGCTGAAGTATTGATAGTCTCTTTAATGTTCTCCCAATCCCTATTTATGCCATCATCATCACTTATGTTCACCAAAGCTGCAAATGTGTTTGTAATCTCAGTCTAGTACGGTTTTCTAACCTCCATCTCGTTTAGCATCCTGAGATTAAATCTTCCCCATCAAACTTCTGTACTGCTTGTTTACTTACTGCCAGTCTATCCCTAAATTTTACAACCACCAGACAGTGATCAGTATCACAGTTAGCTCCCCTGAAACTTCGTACATCTAGTAAACTTGAATGCCATCTCCTATCTATCAATATGTGATCAATTTGGTTGTGAGTCTTCCCATCAGGAGAGGTCCAGGTGTACTTATGATTGTTTCAGTGCGGAAACATCGAACTCTTGACAACTAGATTTTTAGATGTGACATAGTTTATTATTGTAACATCATTATTACTATCTTGATGTAGACTCTCAGTCCCAGTTGTCAATTTGAAAATATTCTCTCCCTACTTTTGCATTAAAGTCTCCTAAAAAATTATGATATGGTACATAGGAAAATGATCAAAAACCTGCCCTCATGCCTCATAAAACTGTCTTTCAAATCATCACTTTTCTCCTCACTTGGTTCATGCACATTCAGAACAATGTTATTACATTTCCAACCTCTCTGAACTATACGTGGGCTGATATTTTAATTCTGGGACTGATTTTTTTGTGAATGAATAAGTAGACTTAACGGCTAGTTGGTCTTGTCTCCTTCGAAATAGTGTCCTTGTACTTGTATGCACTTATTCCAGCGCTCCTGCCACTGACGAAAGCACCTCTGGTAGTCAGTTTTTGTAATAGCCCTTAGTTGTCTCGTCCCGTTGGCTTGAATATTTTCAACGTAATCGAATCGGCGACCTTTCATTGTTTACTTCAGTTGTGGGAACAAGAAGAAGTCACACGGAGCAAGGTCAGGGGAGTAGGGAGGTTGTGGGAGCTACAGAATGTTGTGTTTTGCCAGAAATTCATTTGTGGTGACAGCCCTGTGGCCAGGGGCGTTGTCATGGTGCAGGATCCAGTTGCTGGATCGCCGCTTCTCAGGGCGATGTCTGCGCACGGTGTCGCGGAGGCATTGCAGGACTGTTTTGTGGAATTCCTTATTTACTGTCTGTCCTGTAGGGACAAACTCATGATGAACCAGCCCGTCAGTGTCGAAGAACGCAATCAACATGGTCTTGATATTGGACTTCACCTGCCGCGCTTTCTTCAGTCGAGGAGATGATGATGTTCTCCACTGTGAGGACATTTGCTTTTTTTCTGGGTCATACCCATAAACCCAGCATTCGTCACCAGTGATTACCGAGGACATGAAGTTGGGATCATTTTGGGCTCGATCACGGAGGTCAGTGCAAATTGACACGTGATCGTCCTTCTGTTCCGCCGTTAGGAGACGGGGCACAAATTTCGTTGTCACACGTCTCATTCGCAAATCTTCAGTTAGAATTTTCTGGCACATACCGAATGCTATTCTAACTTCCTCTGCAACCTCTCTGATAGTCAGACGTCGGTCAGCACGAATGATTTCTCGCACACGTGCCACGGT
>Ga0123355_10005952_pt1 | contig 17973 bp, 9 predicted proteins | sample TergutEmb28metaG_3_FD_89872 | JGI IMG/M metagenome (GOLD analysis project Ga0123355, IMG submission 89872) | Embiratermes neotenicus P1 segment gut microbial communities from Petit-Saut dam, French Guiana - Emb289 P1 | ecosystem: Host-associated > Arthropoda: Insects > Digestive system > Gut ... | reverse complement strand
GGTATGGTGGAAGTTGACGAACAAAGGGTGTGCATCAAGTTCTGTGTGAGATTGGGTAAAACGGGAAGTGAAACTTTTGAAATGTTGAAACAGGCTTTTGGTGATTCATGCATGAGCCATAGCCAAACTTTTGAGTGGTTTGGACGTTTCAAGAATGGCAGAACTTCGACTGCTAATGATGATCGATCAGGTTGGCCAAGCACTGCAACAACCCCCTCAAAAGTGGAACAGGTACAGGCAGCTGTCAACCAGGATCATCGTCGTACCATACACGATCTCTGTGCAGAGGTTGGAATTGGTTATGGAACTTGTCAGCGAATTCTCACAGAACAGCTGAACATGCATCGGATTTCAGCGAAGTTTGTGCCGAGAGTGTTGACCCATGCTCAGAAAGACAGTCGAGTAGCAATCTGTCAGGAACTGAAGGACCCTGTGATAAACGATCCCACACTCCTCTTGAACGTCATCACAGGCGATGAAAGCATCATTTATGCTTACGACCCAGGGACAAAACTGCAATCTTCGCAATGGAAGAGTCCTGGGTCTCCAAGACCCAAAAAAACACATATGCAAAAAAAGGAAATTGAAGACGATGCTCATTTGTTTCTTTGACCAAGAGGGGATTGTACACCGGGATTTTGTCCCACCTGGAATGACGGTCAATACAGACTTCTGCTGTGATGTTCTAAGAAGGTTACATGAAAATGTGTGGCGCAAGAGGCCACAGAAATGGCAAAATCAGAACTTCATTATCCACCACGACAATGCTCACAGGTCCTTTAAAGTTTCGCAATTTTTTGGCCAGGAACAACATGACAATGATCCCCCATCCCCCATACTCACCTGATCTGGCCCCCTGTCACTTTTTCCTCTTCCCCAAGCTGAAGCTTTGGATGAAGGGTCAAAGATTCGACACCATTGAAGAGATTCAAGAGGAATTGCAGTGGGTGCTTGACACAATTCCAAAAAGGGACTTCCAGGGATGCTTCCAAGCATGGCAGACACGCTGGGACCGCTGTATTCTTGCAAAAAGGGAGTACTTTGAAGGTGATGGAGGAATTTAACATCCAAGGTAAGTAAACTTCTTTTTACAAGTACTGTCCTGGAACTTTTGGATACACCCTTGTATGTAGCATACAGTGGAACTGTGGGGAGCTATGGGAAGAACTGTAATTGAGACTGTCTTGACACAAAAAGGCCCTCAACTTCGTGATTGTTTGAGCCACACTTTAGGTTTATTGTGGCTTATTTGAGGTGATTTAGATTAGAGATCTGAGATTGGCTTTTTGGAAAATTTACGAAGTTCAGGTCAATCATTAACGTGGCTGAAACTTGCTTTTATAGTACTGAGCTTCTGGGATTGGTCCAGTATTTGTGGGCAAAGAAACAGTAATACCAAGACCTAGCTACATACTACTAACTGGCTTAATGGATTATTATGTCAGGATTGATACTGTAGCTGTGTGCCTCTTCTTTCTTTTCTGTCTGGTGATTATCTTGAGGGGCATATGTGAGTGAAAGTGGAGTGGGGGGCGAAATTCATTAGGCCCGCTGATGAGATGGCAAGATACACTCTCGTCAACAGTGTACAGTAAGATAAATGCTAGTACTTGTCTCTGGCTAGATCTTTTTGCACATCCTGGGTCACTGGTATGTACGTATGTTGAGGGCATGTCATGTTAAGTAATTGCATTTTAAGAGCATCTCTGATTCCAGTAAAGTTTGAAAGCTTTTGTCTCCTTAGAAAGTGGCATATATGCAGTTTTACCTTGTGCTCTCCACTGAATGCAGAGATACATGATCTTGAAATTCTAATTTTTCCTAAAATTTTATTTCCTTCAGTTTCCCCAAAATGTTCATACCTTTCATCCTATTTAAGGTAGAGAGCTCATTTTTGTACCAGCCGAAAGGTCTTAGGGGACGCATACAGTGCAGGCAGATTCAGGTTCCGACTCTGATTCCGAGAGTCGGCTCAAAGAATGTCCTTTGTTTAACAGTGCAGGTGCATATAGTGGTGGCAGGCTCTGGCGGGTCGGTGCAGACAGTCGGAGTCAGACGGTTTACTGGAATGATTTCCACATTCTTGTAAACCGTCTGACTCTGACTGTGACTCTGTAGCTTTCAATGAGAATGACAATGAGGACCTCAGATTTACGCAGTATGGCACACATGATGAAAATCAAGATGATGGAGAGGTCAAAGTCAAGACAGGTCATTAGTACAAGACAATCCATGGAAGAGAAAGCGGAATGGCATAAACACTAAGTACAATGAAATTATTATTGCAATTGAGAAGCAAAAAGCAAAATTTTTGGAAGCAGCTATTAAAAATTACCAGCCTGAAAATTAAGATTTGTTGTATTTTCGCAGCCTTTTGCCCCACGTCAACAACATACCAGCCAATATGAAATTACGTTTCAGAAACCGCATCCAAAAGTTTGTTGATGAGTTCCATTCCATTCCAACATTCCAGCACTGCCTATTTTCTGTCGTCGTCGCCTTCAGCCTCATCTACTTTTAATAGTTTATCATCAGAAGGAGTTGTCTCACCACCTGCTATGCCTGAGGATACCTATCAGAACTACTAGATTTTCTTCCAAATGCCACCCTTCTGGAGCTCATCTAAATTCCACTAATACCCAATGAATTCCAAAGTCTTCTGTATGCCTTATTTGTTCCTCAAACACTAATTTTATCTAATAAAATATTAATATTCTAATACAGTATTTTTTGTTGCGAACATCGATTACATCCCTTCTTTCGTGATAATTTCTTACGACAGAGAGAGAGAGAGTAAACATTGTTTTCTTAAAAAATACGTAGATAATAATAATAATGATCTTACCTCAAGGTTATTACAAAACGTTCTTCTGGAAGAATCTTCTGTTGATGAGGGTTACACCAATTCTTGATCAAGCGGTGTTCAATTTTCCCCAAAATGTAGGTGAACGTTTCAGTATCCATTCTAAAATAGTGAAAAAACCGTTCCCCATCTGCCTTAAGTTGAGGAAAAAGGTGGTGATAGTCACCATACTGTCCTCTTAACTGATTAATATCATGAACCCTGCTTCTCTCTCTTTTCAATTTTAAGTGAACATTTTCTGAAGCAGTAAGAAGAAGAGCAGTGTCTTCACTTGTCAATTCCATTATTGTGACTGGTCTGCAGTCAGCGCCAATAATCGACCTCCACCGTATGATCCCAATCTGTCGGCAAGCGGTGGGGAGATCAGCGCGGACTTTCGGAATCGGAGTCGGAACCTGAATCTGCCTGCACTGTACGCATATCTTTACGTGGTGGCTTTTATTAGCCATGCCACTTGTAATATTGTGATTCACATTAATATTTGGACCTTGACCTTTGTCTTTGATGTATGAAAAATTTATTGCAAGGTTTACAAAAGAATTTTTTTTACAGTAGTTAGTGCTTTGACAATAATCATTTTGGGTTGTAAATATGACAAGAATGTACTACCTCCATGTTTAGCATGACGAAATTAGTTACAGGTGCATGCAAAAGTGATTGGGAGGAGTAGGTGGGCCAGTTGTAGGTATGCTGTGACCAACCAGGGCTATAGAAAGGGAAGAAGGGATGATTCTTATATCAAGCGTATAGGAATTGAGACAACCAGGTTAATAAAAAATGGCTCTTGTCAGGTCCATAATTGGTGGTGAGAAATGTGGAAGTAATTTGTGACACTGAAACATTTCTGGGAAGTAGTGATTGGGAAGGTGAAGGTGGAGAATGATCAGTTTTATTCATGTCAATACTGGTGAGGTATTACTGCTATAGGAAGGTAAGACTGTTTCATTGTTGGAGAATGCTGTATGTTTTGTAGGAATGGATGAGTGATTTCCACACCCTGTGTACAAGAGAATCTTTCTTTCTGGTTGAAGTTGTTTGGATTCAGACCAGGCTGTATTTATTTTTCTTCTGTACTGGTCCATGTGCTTCGATTTTCTGGTCAGGTTGCTGGTGTTGAGCAGGGTCTGATAACAAAGAACAGTATTGTGTTCCCACTACCTTCAGCTTCTGTGGTTGGTTCAATGTGATATGACAGTTGTGTTCATAAAGCCTGGTCTTGATAGATTGACAGATAAGTCCATTTTACACTATTCCACATTTGCGGGCAATGCTGTATGCTCTGTGCTTAGGTATTTTGGGTCCAGATTAACTGTGACAGGATGAAGTAGGTTGAATACTTTCATGGGTGGGAGGTCTATTGTTATGATGTTATGTTCAGATAACATTCTGCTTTTGCAGTAGGAAAGTGTTTTGGATGAAAGGCAGGAAACACAGTCATGTATTTAGCTGATAGTAGTCTGATCTTCAGCTAAGGTAGGTTAAGATTGTGCTAGATGTGACAGTTGTAGCCATTGTTTCAGATGGCTGTCTGGGGCCCCTGGTCCCTTGATTCCCCTATATGATTGATTTACTGGATTTGTGAGTGTGAGATACTAAGGAATACAAGTGAGCTTGGTAAATTTTGGTATTTTAATTTGGTCTGCTGCCTTTATAAATAAACTGGCTTACCTTTCTCTTTATAGTTAATCCCATTTGATTTGGGATTTTCAAGTGTTACCATGACGTACAGCTGTAACTGCAGAATGGAGAGCTTGTGAGGTCCCTGTAACTTATCTGCAGTTGCTTTGAAGATTATATTGAAGTATGTATTTTTTGTGATCTGTGACAGTTTGTATGAGAAGCATCATCCTCAATTCAGGTGCAGATTTCCTGAAATGTCAGTTCCGTGTGGGAAAACAAGAAACAAATGCGTGAAAAGTTTTTGAACAGCAGGTTTCATATTAGACAGTAAGAGGACATGCTGAAGACCATTCAAGCTGAGGAAAAATCTGGGTGAAATTGCCATTAGATTTGAGATATCAAAAAAACCTTTGGCTCAACTTGGTATAAATGGGTCTAATATAAAAAAACTGTTGCAGTTGTACTTGTGTAAGATGACTGGCTGACAGACACAAAGATGCAGATTGTGAAGCTAAACTGAATTTTGTGAACTGGTTCCTTCAGGGGGCATAGGGTGGAGAAAGTAACCCCACACTCTTTTTATTTGATGATGAAGCTGGGTTTGACCTCATTGTATACATATCAGGTTTTGGTCTGTAGTAAATACTATGTTAGTCCACAGAATGGTATTTCATGCTGATAAAGCTCATATGTGGTGTGCTATGAGCATATCTGGGATTATTTTTTTTTTTTTGCCATGAATTCACACTGGTATGTAACACATTCTGACACCATTTTTAGAACAGCTGTCTCATTCCTAGAGAATCTCAGCCATTTCTTGAACATGACAGCGCAGAATCTCACTCCACAAGCAGTTTTATGTGTTATGTACAGAGTATTTTTGGTGAAGGAGTAATTAGAAGGAGGTTTGTGGCCTCATCATTTGCCAATTATGAATGCATGAGATTTTTATGTGTGGGGTGCTTGGAATGATGGAGTATTTGATAATCCTGTACAGAAGGTGATGTGACACAACAGTTTCAATGTAGTAATGTCAATTTAATCAGAGAACTTCGACTTGTAATGAGCAACATGTGCGTTAAGTGTGTAATTTATCTGCAAGCCTCAGGAAACCATCTTTGGCATATGGGAAGTACACACCCTAATGTCAGTGGCAGTGCCTTAAGCCACTGATATTTAAACTGTGTTACGTGGGGTTTTCACAGGCGACTTTGATGGGGTCAACAAGCACATTTCATTAGTAGCTGGAAATATAATTGCTTTTCTATTTTCCTCTCCATCTTTGTGCATAAGTGGCACTGTGTTTATTTCAGCCTACATCACCAGTAATAAAATTCTGTTCTTGTGTAATTGTGCACTAATATTTGTTTTTTTAAAGTTTATGTTCAAGATTTTCCATTTCATTTTTAACCCAAAAAAGTACACTTCTACTTTATGGGATGTCTTTAAAATTTAGATTTAGTCACAAGAGTTTTGCAGATATTACTGAGTTTGAGGACCATTGCATTAAACTGAAACATGTTAACTCCACCTCATGTCAGATGGAACGATGACGATTATTGTCCTCCCTGCCATGGAATGAAATGGTGTGGTTGTAGAGTAATGTATGGGTCCAGGTAAAATGATGTCCTCGTATAATAGTGATTTTATGAGAAATACTTTAATGACACATGAATTTGGAGCAGTGAACTTTAATGCAAAACTGCAGGGAAAGACTAAATTGAGGTAGTTTAGCTCTGGAATATTGAAATGTTAAATGAGGGGGAACCAGAAGTTGAAAATAAATTAGAGGTTCCACCCCCAAGTTAGAGGAAGGTGAAAACTACACATACTTACTCCCTACGGTCAGTGGAAGTGAGTGGTAGCCTCACACAGCACCCTAGTACCATCATTGATAGAGTTCTAAACACCCTCTTTTGGATAGGATGCTAGGGGGCTTCAGAATAAGGTGGTGAAGAGAAAAGTTTGCTCCTGCTATATATCAGGCACTGGTTTTCTGTCTTTAAGCTAGTCACAATAAACATGCTTTGTATTGATAAGTGCTGCTGCTTGATTTAAACATTGTTATGCTTCCTTATATAATTTTCTGCAGATTTGAAGGAAATGAATACAGTGAGCCTTGTTGGTGTTATCTTGTGTGTTGGTGGTGAGGTGCTCCGTAAACTTGCAATGTTCACTGCCAAAACAAACTTCAGTCACATTGTTCAGAGTGTACATGAGGAAGGTCATCAGTTGGTAACGCATGGAGTATATAAGTACTGCAGACATCCCAGTTATGTTGGTTGGTTCTACTGGTCTATAGGCACTCAAGTATGTAGACAGTTGTGGGAGAATATCCTACTTTTATGCATTTTTGTTGCATGTGATATTAAGGTCATGCCTGGATATTTTTTTTTGTTTTGAAACTCTTAAAACATATTCAATGATGTGAAGTTGAAGTTCTGACAGTTGTATGGATGAAGATTCAAGGTTTGTGGGATATAACTCGCAATGCTTGGACCCTTAAGATGTACAGGATTATTCTGTGAAATAAGTATCAATACCATCAACACAACCAATTTATTAGCTTTGTTGTATAGATGTGTGGCTACATATTTCAGTTGTCTATGACTGAGATCTCAATCTGACCTCCCAAAATGATGTTGCAATTGTAATTTTAATTTTTGTGTATTTTTACAGCCTGAGTATTACTACTAGTGGTTGAAACACATAGCTGCTCAAGTATATAACATAGTAAATTTGTTGTGTTGATGGTAATTGGTAAATATGTTGCAGAATAATACTACATAATGGGATGTCCAAAATAAAGGGAATTATTCTGGTCCACTGCCTTGCAACATCGTAATAGCCGCATGGTATATATGCCATAAAGTTCCTTAAAATGGAGGCAGCATACTTCTCTGAAATATTAGCAAATATTTATTGTTGGTGTAGCATCATATCCCAGAAGAATTGATTCTTCTTCTTCAGAAATGTCAAGATTTCTTATGTTTACACTAAAAGTTATACGGCAAGTTTGTTTTTCATTTAATTCCAGTACAATCCCTACAGTATATGATTTTCTCAAAGTTAAAGTGAGATTTCTTGCAAACAAAAGTCAGTGTAAGATTTGAGTTTCTCATTGTGGTGTTCTTGAAGATTCAAGTTTTATGGGATGTGATGCCAAAAACTCTTCTCGGGCTTCTTGGACCCTGTAGTGCAGGCATCAGGCTGTTTTAAAATGTCAGTAATTTTACTAGTGGTCATGATATCATAAGCAAAAAGTCTTTGAATTTTTTAACAATTGGTGCTTGGCATAAAATACAGATATTGTCAAAGCTTCTAACAATTGTTTGAGATATTATTTGACACACAAATCCAAATTGGTGTTTGCGGGTTGTTCCTTGTTTGGTTTTAGGGTATTATTTCATGATTATTTGTATCTTTGTTTAGGGTCTTTGTGCATATTTCAACAATATTTACTCTAAAGTTCCTTATTAGCTTGTATTGATCAAATTGCAGTTAACTGACAGGTTGTTCAGAGATTGAGCAGGCGCCCCAAGCCCCCCCCCCCCCCCCCACACACACACACACACACACACGTGCGCGCACACGCACATGCACGCACCCTTGTAATAGAGAAGGTAGACATTCAGAGTTTAGGCTTCTGCTGCGAAGTAGCTGAGAACTTTGCTCTTTTGGGTTATTGTGTAATGAGTAGTGGTAATTTCTTACTGACATTTCGGGATAACTTTCTTGTGGATTCTTGTACCCTGAGGATGGGATTGATGGGTTGTCCTGAAATGTCTTAAGAAATTAACTCTACTCACTGCATAATAACCCAGAAGAGAGCAGTTCTCTAAAAGGAAACAGATTCCTCTTCTGAAATGCATTCTTTTGAGAACACTTAATAACAGAGTTTGGGAACGAAGTGATCTTAAATTTTTCAGTACGATGAATATTTGGCTGACTGCCATACTGATGTTAATTTTGCAGGAAAATTTGTATATTCACAATAGCTATGTTTGTATGTTGCTTTGTATTTTCATGAGTAATGTTCTGGAATTAAACATTCATGCATTAAAGTATTAGAATATTATTGTATTAACATGTTGCAAACAACTCTGAATTGCCTATTTACTGCCACAACTGTCAGCAGTAGAAGAAGAAAAATAAAGGTAATTTTAGTCAACATATTATTTTTTATTATAGAAATCCTGAAGGGTGTCAACATCAGGTGTAAATAAATAAAAAGAAGAGCAGTCAAATACACCAAAATTCTCTTTATGTGACTTGCATGGTCCAAACAGGTACCAAATTATCAAATATTCCAGATTATCAGAATCCACCTATACTGGTCTAAGTTCGTCAGGTAATTTTTCTTTTACTCCTAGTAGGGCAGTACAACTAATCAGAGGAGTACTCCATTTGGATATTTTCTTCATCTGCTGGTTTAGGGTCATCTTTTTTGTGTTCTGGATTCTTTGTAGCTGAAGGCATTGGAGTAAGAGACATGAGGTTAGGAGATGCCAGAATGGTTGATGTACCTACACTCTTGGAGGTCTTTCTGAACATGTCCCTGAGATCAGACTGTTCCATTGGTGAAGCTTTTGTCTGGTCAAAAGCAAAACTTGTGGTCTTTGGACTACTCTTCTGAAATGCCACATTATAAGGATTTCCAAATTGTGGAGTGTCAGATTAAATTAGTTTTGCTGTACCTTGAATTGCCACTCCTGTGAAAGAGATCTGTTTGTTACAACTGTATCTACTACAGTTATTCTCTTGCATAAAAATCAAACTGACATGCCTTAATTATGTGACATACAAAGTGTCTATGTATAATTGTGTTATTATGACAGTATGTGTGTTATAGGATTTATTTTCTCATTGTGTTTTTATTCACCTCTCTTGATTACAGAATTTCTTTTTTCAGCCTTTGCGATAATGGTGTTGTTTAGTTCTAGTGTTCTTTGATCTGCTGAGAGAAAGTCTATAAATAAATAGATGAAGAAAAATATAATGAAGAATGAATAATTTTGTATGTATAATAATAACTTAATACTCACAAACAATTATCTCATGACACTTTTTAAACAACAGTTAGAAGCAGTCTTAAGAAAAATACATGAATTTCAAGAAATCTAAAAACTGCATTAAATTCAATCCAGCTGCTCCCCTCCCCCCCTTTAAATGGCGGTAAAAATACATATAAATGATACACCTATTAGACTGATAATAACTTTGAAAATTGCCTTGCATACAGACTCACAAAATGTAACATACAGAAATTGGAAAGAACAAGTTAAAAGGTTTAGATATTACATTACTGAAGCAACAAAAACGTATTCAAACCTGTATGTTTAGAAAACCAATGACAACAGATTACATCACCCGGAATAGGACATGTCACCAGTAACTTAGACTGGCAACAATTAGGTATTTTTGTACTAGAATCAATGCATTCTTAATGAAATAGACAAGAAAAATGAAATAATCACAGTTGAAAGTATGTTGTGTAAGAACCAATATAATGTTGGTCTGTTCAATGACATGAGAGGATTTAGTGGAAAAATGACAGAAATGGGCTGCCTTTACATATATTGGGCAAGAAACAAGAGATATATAAGAAAACTAATAATAACATATTTAAGATGTGTTTGGAAAGATTTTAGCTCACAAAAAAACCAAAAGTAAAGACAAGTACAGGCAGGTCTCATTTCATGCAATTTATTTTTGTGTGATTTCGCTGCAATGAGACTGAAAAATTTACAGTAATGTTCAAATTCAAGCAACCATTTTTGGTTCAACGTGATTTAGTATAAACGATCATTGGCTGCACTTGTCATGTGTTGGAGGCTAGCAGAAAGTGATGTCACTGCATGCCATCCATTGTGTGTGTGTGGTTTGATTATGTTGGTGACGTAAACATGCAGCTGATGTAGTTCCTCTGTTAACAGCATTGGCTTTTTTGTTACCAAACTGAGTGAGAAACATAAATCTACATAACTTGGTGCAGTCTAAATGAAAAATCAGTGTTTAGACAATCAGTTTTGAGGATAAATTATATGTAATAAGCTGAATTGAAAAAGGTGAATGAATTGTTGACATATGCCATAATGCTAGAATCACTCATAGTAGCGTACATACAATTTGTGATAATGCTGATAGAATTCCAGAAAGAGTGAAGTAGGAGCTGAAATGTTTGTGTAGCAAGACTACCACAGTCCTGTTGGAATGAACTGTACCAAAAACTAGTCTCTTACATTTTTGTTACATTATAAATAAATAAATTGTACAGAAGTGTGTGTATACTGCATAGAAATGTGTGTGTGTGTATACTGTACAAGTCCATATGTCTACTAGTGGCGTAGTCATACACTATAGAGGATGAGTTTGTCAATCCCCTAACCTCCAGGAAGTACACTGTTTTAAATGGAAATTTTTGTTTGGTTTCACAGCGTTTTTCAGGAACATAACCCTAGCGTAAAATGAGACTTGCCTTATGAATAACGTGGAATTATCAACTCATCGGCCCATTTGTGAGAAAAAATACATAGGCCACATTCAAGAACCATTTTATTCGTTTCATAAACATTTTTCAATATTTTACAACCTGCAACAATAATTTGAAAATTTCCCATCACTTACCGTCGTCACACTTGGGTCTGTTGATGAAATTATTAATATCTGTGCACATCTTAAAGCGATGTAATATGAATACTTGCTCTAAGACAAAAGTGACGTTCAATTAAATGATAAATCCACATTTAGTATAATCAGCTCTTTGACATCATGGTAGGGTATGAAAGCAACAGATTGCAGACTTGCCTACATCATTACATAACTCCACCTCACTTCACTCACTCATTATTACATGTATGCTTACAACAGAAAATTGTGAGTAAATTATGTTATTTAAGGTTATTTTGTCATTTACTGTTTAAGTAATATACCTTACTATTAATACCAGTGTAGTAATTTTTGTATGTACAGTCTGTGTTATAATGAGAAAGTCTGTGTTCAACAAGTAGAAACAGGGTTCAACAAGGCCAATTCAACACTTCATAAACAAGACAAATACTGAAGGCACATAAAGGAAAGAATATGATATTCGGTTATAATTTTATCTAAATAATGGATAAAGTTAAATTGACGATATTAGTGCAAAGTTAGTTTAGCCATTTTAGACATAGAACAAAAGAAACTATTATGTATAAACAGTAAAAACTAATAAAATAAAGGAAGGTTAATTAATTACAATAAAGTAAAAATGCAGGAATTTTATTAACTTTATCATTATCCTGAATGTGAGATTTGTAATATACTTTTAATGATGTAATGTGCATGCTGTCATAACAACTATACATGAAACAAAATCTGTTTATATTATAAAATTAAGGTGTCTCAGGTTGCTTTTATACAGTAGTATAATGTAATAACTAAAGTTGTACATTGTTTCTTCCATAGGAATGACCATTCAAGTTGTTTGACTGCCATTCTTTGTATTTATTTGCACCTTATGATGACCTTGAAAGGTCAAAACATGTAGCATATGAAGGTAAATATTACCTTTATTATAAAAAGTACTTATGTTACTAATATCATCATTTTTTATATTGTGGAGCAGAATGTAATGAATAGTAGAAGAAGTGTTCTTTTTATGATCATCCTCAACAGGACATTATTTTCTGTTTCATTAATATTGTTTGACACACACCATTTTTTAAACCCCTTGACAATTGACTGTGGTAGAATGTCATTTCAACCTTCCTAATCCACTACCTGAACAGTGCTTAAGGTTGTCTTCTTATGTTTCCTGCCGCTGTTAGTGGCAGTTCTCAGATAGCTGTCATTTCCTATACAGGCAACATTGTCTTGGGTTGTTTGTTAAATACCGTATCTAGAACCTTTAACTGAGAAGTCTTGCCCTCTGTTGTGATCACAATATGTGCATTTAGGTTAGAAGTTTTCACTTTCCCTGTTATGTGACTCTTGAAAGCATTTAAAACCTGCATTTCATTTTGCTAGGCGTGCACCTGATCTTCTGTCTAAGATTTTTCGCAGCCATTTGACCATGAGTTCTGCTGTCATTGATCCTTTCTCATGATATTTAAATATAATGTGAGTAGGAAACTATTCATTTGGAAGATTATTTCCCTTCAGAATAAGAAGTAATGTCATTTTCCTCCAATTAGCCAGAACTAAAAGCATCACATTTGTCAGTTTTTCATGTCCTGTTGCTCTAACATGTACTGTTCTTAATCCTTTTGCATCTGTTATAGTGCTTATATCAACAAAGACTAGTGCTTAATGTGCTTTACTAATTTTTTTAAGTGATAATTATGTTTTTGCACAGACGAAGTATATTATTTAATCTGTGAAATTGATTAACTGTACAATATTTATTCCAACTAATTGTACTTATAATTATAAACAACTACTTGTTATTCTTTAATATTCTTTTTACATGTTTGGCTTGTGAAGGCCAACTTCAGGGAAAACTCCCTTCCAAAGCAATACATTTATGATGAAGTGCTGTGAAAGCTGTGCTTAAATACAGTTAAATTTACAGTACCATGTGATACAATAATACCATAATGTATAAGATGGAAAATTATTATAAATCTTGTACATGCCTTTACAAGTTTGTACCAAGGTATCAAACAAACATGTCAGTGCTGACATGTTACTTCAAAAGGATAATAGTTAATTTACAATTAAAATCAAATTAATCAATACATGTTAATGTTTACTCTGTAATGGGCCTCCAAGTACTAAGTCTGAAGCTGTGCTGGTAGGCAATGTCGTATCATGTTTACACACATGCATGCTTCAGCCAAATGTCTTATAATATCTTATAAATGGGGTTCTCTTCACCAGTGTTTTGTTTATTGAGTAATAAATTATGTTGGTGGTACAGTGAAATGTTCCAGAGAGTACACATATATGCCTTTTTGTACTGGTTTAATGAAATCCATTGCATCAGTTTTGATCCATATTCATGGTGGTGATTTAGAATGATTTCTAAATAAAAGCTATTGCCACCAACAATGCTGGACAGTTTACATCTAACTATCCTATGGAACAGAAGTTGGTAGCGTGCAGTTCTTTCAATAATAGAATATTTTATCATACAATACTGTAAATTGCATTAATGCACATCTTGAACAAAATTTGATCAAAAGTGAATTCCTATGTAACTGGGTTATTCGTGAAGCTGGACTGTGTGGGCTGAAATATGTAGGAGGAATATTACACAATAACAAATAGTTATTAATAATTATATTGGCAGTTACTAGGAACAAATATTTTATAGTAGAATTACATCATGCTGCTCTGCTGTTAAGTTTTCAAGGTAGTCATTGAGAAGTTTTGCACTGATGTAGTTCTCTGATGATGAATTAACCCTTGATAATGCATAAATCTTACTGCCCTTCCATTACTGGCTTTGAAATCTTGGGATGTTGTGACTTGCAGTGCCTTTGTTGATATTGGTCTCTGAGACTGGGAAGGATATTTTTATGTTTTGGTAGCACAAACTCCAGAACTATTCTGTTAGTGTTACTGAAATTCCCCTGCTTGGTTCCACAAAAGCTAGCACATGCTCCAGAACCTTTTTGTCAGTGGTAATGAAATCCCCTGTTTGGGCACACAACATTTTTTCTGGCTTATATTTAATAATGGTTCTTTTGTTTTATCGAGCATTGTACATTTTATTCTGCGACATGAAGTGTCTGGGTGTTGGTTTCTTCTGCATATTTAATTACCATTAATTTAATATTTGCAACTTCAACATCTTGGTATTTTAGATGCAGCTATACCTTTCCTTTAAACATACACAACCATGATTTTTGCAGAACATGTTAATAACTTCTCACTTCAATAATCTGACTTGATATGAGCTTTTAGCATACCAGTAATGGAATCAGGAATATAAAATAATATGTGTAATTATTGTAGCAGCTGTGCAGTTGTGTATATTGAACAAGTTATAGATACAAAGGCATTTGCCCCACTTACAGAACATTGTAAATTTTGTGTTGTTTGTGTGTGTGTGTGTTGTGTGAAGTAGGAAAAAACTCCCTTTTTATATTTGGAAAAATAGGGTAAATATGAGAAAGAATATTATTTTGTACATGGTGCAGTTTGATTAGTTTCAGAGCAGTAAGATCATGCTTGCAGTAAGAGACATCACACCCAAGGTGAGAACTGCATTCTTCTGGGTTGTTACACAGCGAGTAGTAGTAATTCCTTACCAGTGTTTCAGGACAGCCTTTTGATTCCATCTTCAAGAGGTTGTCCTGAAACATTGGTAAGGATTACCACTACTTGCTGCATAAGAACTCAGAAGAACGTAGTTCACATACTCTGCAGTGGAAGCCTGTAGTCACACAAAGCCAAGGTGGTGTGCTGAGTAGTAATGGACTCACCTGGAGCATGAGTATTTGATTGGAATGCAGCTTTCTAATTTTATTCTATTGAAACTGAATCTCTCTCTTTATATTCTGCCATCTCTCACAGAATTATGAGGAACTGTTCCATCTTTAGAGTTGTATTACCAACTGTGGGTCTACAACTCTGTTGTTTTGCCCTCTGATTCAAACATAGGGATGTTGTCATTAACTGACAGGTTTCCTTGAAATTCTGCCATATAGAACTTTTTACTTTAGTATTCCATGTATCTTCTGGCATCAACAATACCAGGCAGTAGCTGCGTGAATTTTTGAGGTTGGAACAACACTAGTTTTTTCAGTGTGTGTTCATGCAGTCGTTTATGGTCACAGATCTCTGAGAAGTATGCACCTCTCATGAAAGTGTTGTCTTTAGGAAAATGGAAAATAGCATGGTGATAATTAGAGATGCACTATCACATCAGTGTGGTATCAAAGATTGGTGTATCATCCCATTTCACGGATGCTAATATTGGTATTGGTAGGTAGTGGCTGACGTCTCCTATAGGAATACAGTGGTACTGTAAAAACTACAACCCTGCTATGTAAGAACTATCAGATAGCAGAAATCTCAACAAGTAACAAGTAAATTAATTTATATTATATTGGTTTTTGTCTTACTCTGTTTAAATTATAATATATAATGAAATGCAAATTGCCCAGAACATGGAAACATGGATGTCACAGAGCGTGCCTCACTTGCCATCATGAACAGATCCTACTCACATAAGGTTCTTCCTAAGTGGTTACTTGTGGTCTTGTCCCATGAGACACTTACTATACATGCAATTTTCCCTAGGGATATGTTGCTTTTCCAGGATATCTGCTAATTGATTTACCTTCCTCGGTGTCAGCTGAGGCATCACTGTTTCCCTTGGTTATGAATGTGGTAGAACTTTTTTCACTATGACACTGTAGCACATTGTCAACATCATTTGAAATCTTTATTACATACAACATACAAAGCACCTAATCCATTAGTGACAGCCAACACTGAGTACTTAATTCTTAATTCCTATACAAATTCCAGTAGAATACATGTATTATTACTTATAATTCAAAGAATTAAAATTTGTTAGGTGTGTTGTGAGTCAAGCAAAAAGTGTTAGTTTGGCACATTTTTCATATTCTACCATCAGACCCAAGTAAGACAAAATTAAAGATATGCAGTGTGGAACTATCTACAGGAGGGAAAACGTCAAAAACCTTCAAATCCACAAATTTACTGAAACATATCCTGTGTAAACGTGGGGAAGAATATACGTTATAGCTGATTCTTAATGAAACTGAAAGGGGAAACTTGAGCAAGAGAAACTACACACATTTGTTAAGATGGCACATAGAAGTGCAGAGATGGAATATGAAGAGCAGACAATGCCAACAGAGCTTACTGCTCCTACAAGTGGAGGAACAGATACTTCTTAATACACCATTGAGCAAACTCAATCTGAAGAAATCATAGGACAGAAATTCTCCCTGTCACCTACCAGTACAATGAAGCCACCTAGTACAACAAATAACTTGGAAGTAAGAAAACAAACTGTAACATATAACCCACCGACTCAAAGAACAAAAAAGCATTAAAAAATAAACGTAAGATTGTTTTAGTAGGCATTCTATGCTAGAGACTGCTCCAGCAAATTACCTGATAAACTCCTAGATCACTGTGAAGTAATAGATGTAAATCCAGGTGCAGGGATCGCAGCCTCAACAAAAGTAGTGGAGGAGGAATAATGAGTCAAGCCAAAGAAGATATGCTTATTTTCTGAGGAGGTACCAATAATGTTGCTTGGAATAACTTGGCAAGAGGGATAAAGAAAATACACAACTACTAGACTGAAAATCGACATACTAACGTCATGTGTACAAATGTGCCAGTGAGGTATGACTTGAGTGAACTTTCATTTATTAAGGAAGAACCAAGGACATTTAATAGAAATTTGGATAGAATTTCCAGTAAGTATGAGCACACGAACTTCTTAAGTGTTGATTTATCGAGAGAATGTTTTACTAGACATGGACTACACTTAAGGAAATTTGGTAAGGACTACATAACTAGCTGTATAGCAAAGAGAATTAGAACATACCAGTGGCAGACTGGAACAGGTGACTCTAAAGGCTGATTCACACTTAGCATGCCGGGTGTTCATTCGCACATGCCATGCCGCACCCCTGCCATGCTCCAATAGTGCCATGTCCTTTGTGAAAGTCCGTGTGGTAGCCGGAAATATCCGAACTGCTAGTCCAACAGTTTAACAGATCGTCTTTTTGTAGTGTGCTGCTACCACTCTTTTCCTCGTCCATGACAAATGTTGTTTGGTTTCACACTGGCCACCTACATCTGAGATTGGTATGCTTCTGATAACAACCTTCGTGGAACTCTATGTGGTAGCTGGAAGAAGCCAAACGCGGGCAGGTAGCCCACAGGCCGTCTCTCGACGGACGTGCTGTGCCATGGCCTTGAGAAGAATGGCATGGTCGGAGCATGGCATGGGAAGTGTGAATAAGACACAGCTGCACTGTGTAAATCAAATGGGAAAGACACAATCTAAACCCTTAGCGGCACAGCATGGCAGGGGAACGGCATGGGCATGGTATGCTAAGTGTGAATTGGCCTTAAGAGTTTAGAATGGCATGGAAGTCCTATTGTAATACCAAGTTAAAAACTTGATGAAGTGAAATCTATATTGCAAACTCAATCAGCTAAAAGACTAAGGTCAAAACCAATTGTAAGGAGCAGTGATTTTTTATTGATGTAAGTTCTGGTAGGAGTAAAATTTGACAGCAGTACACATAGTAAATCTTCCATTCTCTGCCATTAAATATAAGAATTCTAAAATACAAGAGAAAAGGAACTACGTAGGTGGGTCCATAAGTTTCCGGCCTTACATACAAAGACCGCGCCAAATGCAAAATGCTCTGAGGGATATATAGAGTCATCTATTGTGAGGTTACTGTTTCAGTTTCAGGTGGCTACGTGCTCCAGTATGCTGGAGGCACTCGTGCTAGTAGGACGTGTTGTAGTGAGCTGCTGAAATGTCGAAAGTCGAGTACCGTGCT
>Ga0123355_10005951_pt1 | contig 17975 bp, 13 predicted proteins | sample TergutEmb28metaG_3_FD_89872 | JGI IMG/M metagenome (GOLD analysis project Ga0123355, IMG submission 89872) | Embiratermes neotenicus P1 segment gut microbial communities from Petit-Saut dam, French Guiana - Emb289 P1 | ecosystem: Host-associated > Arthropoda: Insects > Digestive system > Gut ... | reverse complement strand
GGCTCAATCCGGCGTCCGTCGCAGCAGCCTCTCGCTTACTTGCCACAGCGAGCGGCGATCGATCGCGACTACCCTATCACCGTTGCGGAATTCATCGCGCTGGGCGGATGGCGCGATTTCGGTGCGTTCCGTGCGCCTACACGAGCGATGCTGATGCGCATGGACATGGCGGCGGCGACCATGGGCCTCACACGTCACTTGCGGCGGCGCATCGCGGCGCTCTCTGTCGGCGAATTCCAGCGGGCACTGTTCGCACGCGTCATCATGCAGGACGCCTGCATGATCCTGCTGGATGAGCCGTTCGCCGGTGTCGATGCACAGACGATGACGGTTTCACTGCAACAGATCGAGCAGTGGCACCGCGAGGGACGCACCGTCGTCGCTGTGCTGCATGATCTCAATGTGGTGCGCGCGAGGTTTCCATCCACGCTGGTACTGGCGCGATGTTGCCTGGCCTGGGGTGCGACCGAGACGGCATTGCGGGCACTGGCCGCATGAACTCGCTGCACGCGCTGCTGCTGGCGCCGTTCGAGACGCTCGCATTCATGCGCTCAGCACTCGTGGCATGTCTGGCTCTGGCGCTGGCAAACGGCGCGGTTGGCACGCTCCTGGTGCTGCGGCGCATGAGCCTCGATGGCGACGTGCTGGGCCACGCCGTGATGCCAGGAGCGGCAATCGGCTTCCTCTACGCCGGGCCGTCACCGACATGGCTGTCGCTTGGCGGCCTGGCAAGCGGCCTCGCGGTGGCAGCCCTGGCCGGCATCGCGGCAGGCGGACGGGCGCGTAAGGACGCAGGTCTGGTGGCGTTCTATCTGGTAGCGCTTTCGCTCGGGGTGGTTCTGGTCATCTGGCGCGGCAGCAATGTCGACGTGGTACGCGTGCTGTTCGGCACCGTGCTGGCGATCGACCATGGCGCTGTTCTGCAGATTGCCGCGGCAAGCACGGTGATCGTACTGACGATTGCGGCACTTTACCGGCCGCTCGCCGTCGGTGCGTTTGATCCGAGTTTCCTGCGCGTGGTTAGCCGAAGGGCCCCATACGATGCGGTGTTCGTAGCGCTGGTGGTGCTGGCGCTGGTGATAAGCTTCCAGGCCTTCGGCACGCTGCTGGCGGTCGGCCCGATGCTACTGCCCGCCGCCGCGGCACGCTGCTGGGGATTGCGGGTGGCGGCGTCGATGGCATTGGCGACGGGCTTTGGCCTCATCGCGTCGGTCAGCGGCCTATTGGCATCGTACCATGCCAACCTGCCGTCCGGCCCCGCGATCATACTGGCCGGAGGCATCCTTTACCTCGCGTCCGCCATCATAACGGAGACGTGGCATCGTCTCACCTGGGGAGGAAGTCAGATGATCCGCTGTTTTGCAGCGCTGGCCGCAATTCTGCTGACGCTCCCGGCTTATGCCGCCGGGCCCATTCCGGTCGTGGCGACGTTCAGCATCATCGCTGACATGCTGGCCCAGGTCGGGGGCGAGCATATCGCGATCACCACCATCGTCGGCCCGGGTGGCGATTGCGAGCTCTATCAGGCGACCGCCGGTGACGTTGCGACCATGGCCAAGGCGCATGCGGTATTCTTCAACGGCCTGAATACCGAATTCGAGCCGTGGCTTGAGCCGCTGCTTAAGCAGTCCGGGTTCAAGGGCAGGAAGTTCGTCGTGACGCGCGGTGTGCGCACACTGCTGGCCGAGGAAGAACACCCAGTCTCTGGCCGACAACTTCCAAGCGCGATCGATCAGCATGCGTGGATGGATCCACGCAACGGCGTCATCTACGTCCGCAACATCGCGACCGAACTGGCGCAGCTCGATCCCCCGAACGCTGCCGATTACCGCGAGCGTGCAGCCCGGTACAGCAAACAAATCCAGGACGTCAATTCCTGGGCACGACAGGAACTCGCGGCAGTACCCGCAGCGAAGCGACGTGCGCTAACGTCGCATGATTCGTTGCAATACATCGCCTATGCCTACGGCATCACTCTGATGTCGGTGAACGGCTGGACCAACGAGAGCGAGCCGTCTGCCGAACAACTGGAAAAGCTGGCGCGTCAGATCCGCACGGAACACGTGAAGGCATTGTTCCTGGACAGCATCACTGATCCACGTGCCATGCAACGCATGGCCGGCGAGACCGGTGCGGCGATAGGCGGCACGATGTACGGCGATGCGCTGTCACCGCCGGGCGGCGAAGCCGCCACCTATCTTGACCTGCTGCACCATGATGTGGCCACGCTGAAGGCGGGTATGTTGAGAAACTGAGCAATGCTGCTGACCTCGGCATGGCAGCGCATGCTGATTGCCGCAATCGCGGTCGCTTCGATGTGGCTGGCCGTCTGGTGGGTAACGCCGTCAACGCCATCGATCACCGTTGCCCAGCCTGCGGTGCTGGTGCCGGCTACAAAGACGGCGGCAACGTTTGGTCCAATGACGTTGCGTCCCATTGTGCTCGCCGGCCAGCCCGCACCAGGCGGCGGTCGCTTCGACCGCTTCGAGGTTTCCACTCAGCCGGTGGTGGCGCCGGTGAACGCGCGCGGCCAGGTCGCCTTCTATGCAACCGTCGTGCACGCCTTTGCCCGTGAAGGCGTCTTCCTCGCCGAAGCAGGGCGCATTAGCAAGGTCGCAGCCTTCGGAGACCCGGTGCCGGGCGGCGGCATGCTCGGCATCTTCTCCGACCATCCGCTGCCGGCGCTGAATGCGGCAGGCCATGTCGCGTTCGATGCGGAAGTCGCCGGCGGGCGCGCGACCGAGGGCGTGTTCCTCGCCCGCAATGGTGAGTTGCACGTCATTGCGTTGGCCGATGACGACGCACCGGGCATTCCCGGAGGCGTGCTGCTGGGTTTTGATACTCCGGCGCTGAACGACAACGACGAACTTGCATTCGTTGCGACGGTGCGACGCGGCCGTGACACGCTGCACGTGCTGTATTTCTGGAACGGGCGGCGACTGCAACGGCTCGTTGCCGAAGGGGAGCTGCTGCTGCGCGTAGGTGGCGTAATGGACGGCATCGGCATGCCGGCGCTCAATAACAACGGCGTGGTCGCGTTCCCGGCTGCCATCCTGAAAGGACCCGTGCTGGGGGGAATATTCGTCGCCGGCACGCGCGAACTGCGTCTGCTGGTCGCGGCCGGCGATCGGACGCCGGACGGTGCGATGATCCAGCGGTTCTCGGAACAAATTGCAATAGATGACAACGACGCGATCACCTTCGGTGCGTACCTTGGACCGAGTGGCAGCCTGCGCGAGGCGGTGCTGCGCCGCGGAGCAGATGGCCTCGCCACGATTGCGCTCGAAGGTGCCCCGGCGCCTGGCGGCGGACGTTATGACGGGTTCGGACCGTGGCCGACGGTCGCCGCGGATGGTGACGCGGCGTTTACTGCGGCGCTTGCTGGCGGCCCCGGACCGCTGGCTGCTTTCGTCGGTACACCCGGCCATGTGCGGCGCGTCGCCACGATGGGCGAGGCCTTACCGGGAGGCGGGCAAATCGGTCGTTTCGTGCTCAACGCGGTTGCCGTCGCCGGCCCGGGTGGCGGCCTGACATTCGCGACAATGGCTGACCGCGACGGCGAGCAGAACGCGATCTATTGCCGGTGCCCGCTGCATTCGCACTGAGACGACAGGCGCAAATCGGCACGAGAAATTCGTCATGCGAGCAAGACGATGGCCGATGTTCGCAACAATGGACGCTCAGACGGTTCCGGTCACGTGTTATGCTCGCAACTGACTGTATAACATGACCCATCGACGCGACGTGGTGATCGCACAACTTCGCGGTTGGGCTGAGTCGGTCGAGGGCGGGTTAGTCGGCGCATTGCGCACTGCGTCAGTCGTGTCGTGCGTGCGACGGCTGTCAGGTTTTCGCTGGCACATCGACATTCAGCCAGCCGCGTGCGTCGAAGCGCGCGCTCTCTCCGGCGCGCAGGAGCACCGTGGTGGTGGCGGATGCGACGATGGCCGGCCCCTCGAGCACCTGATCCACCGCCAGTGCGCCAAAGTCAAACACCGGCACCTCTGCCCAGCCGTGCAGCCAGACGCGTTGTCGCGACTGCGACGCCGCGGTCGTTCGTGCCGCGGCGCGCGTGCCCGACACGGACGCAAGCCGCCCGAGCACCGACAGACGCGCGTTTACCAACACCACGTCCTGGTCACGCAGCGAATAGGTATAAAGCGCCTCGTGCGCGCGGTGGAACGCGGCCTCGATGCGTTCAGCAAGATCCACCGCGTCCCAATCCAGCCCATCGAGGTCGACCGCGATCTCGAACACTTGCTCGCCGTAACGCATATCTGCCGAGTGCCGCGTCACCACCTCGCCGTCGAACCAGGACAGGCGTCCCCTGCCCTCTCGTTGCATGTCGGCGAATGCCGCGCGTAATGCATCCGTGTCGATGCCCCGCCTCTGCGAAAGGCTGCGCATCAGCTCGATGCGGAGGTCGGTGTTCAGCATGCCCCAGGCCGACAGGACCGACGCCGCAAGCGGCACGACCACGCGAGCTATACCGAGCTCGGCGGCCACGGCCGTCACGTGCAGACCCGCAGCGCCGCCGAACGCGAGCAGCGTATAGCCGCGCGGATCGACGCCCCGGCGCACCGTCGCGACGCGCACCCCGTCAGCCATGCGCGTATTGACCAGCCGGTGGATGCCGAATGCCGCCTCCTCCACCGACAGTCCCAGGCTTTCCGCAATTCGGCGCACCGCATCGTTCGCGGCCGCCGGGTCCAGCCGCCGCTGGCCCCCGAGGAAATTGCCCGGATCAAGATAGCCCAGCACCAGGTTTGCATCCGTGACCGTCGCGGCGGTGCCGCCCTGGCCGTAGCAAGCCGGGCCCGGGTCTGCCCCGGCGCTCTCCGGACCTACCGCGAGCATGCCCGCGCGATCAATCCGTCCGATCGAGCCGCCACCCGCGCCCAGCGTCACGATGTCGAGTCCCGGCAGGGCGATGCGCGCGTTCGCCACCGTCTTGCCCGCCGAGAGCGTCGGCGCACCATCACGCACCAGTGCGATATCGGTCGAAGTCCCGCCCATGTCGAAAGCGATCAGATCGCGCGCCGCACCCTGCCGCGCCAATGCCACTGCCGCCGCGACACCGCCCGCGGGGCCGGAGAGAGCCGTACCAGCGGCGACCCGCACCGCCTCCGACACCGAAGCCACTCCGCCATGCGAGAGGATCACCAGAAGCTCGCCGCGGAAGCCGGCCTCGATGAGGCGAGATTGCAGCCGGCCGAGATAGTTCTCGATTACTGGCCCGACCGCGGCATTGGCGACTGTCGTGGAGAAGCGTTCGAACTCCTTGATCTGCGGGAGGACATCAGAGGATGCGGTCACATATGCCTGCTGCAGCCGCGCCCTCGTTGTGGCGCTGGCCGTTTGTTCGTGTGTCGGGTTGCGCCAGGAATGCAGGAAGCAAATAGCGACCGCCTGCACACCTTCCGACGCCAGCTGCGCAACGGCCCGGTCGAGCGACGCCTGATCGAGTTCGGTTTCCACCGTACCGTCGGGGCGGATACGCTCGTCGACCGGCAGGCGGAGGCGGCGCGGCACGAGTGGCTCGGGCGGGGTCATGCGAAGATTGTAGCGATCGGGCTTGAGGCCCTCGCGCATTTCGATGATGTCGCGGTGGCCCTCGGTGGTGAGCATGCCGACGCGCGCGGCCTTGCCCTCCAGCAAGGCATTGGTGGCGACGGTGGTGCCGTGGACGATGCGGCCGGTTGCCGCGAGCAGCTCATGCTGCGTCACGTTGAGGGCAGCGGCCGCGCGTGCCAGGCCGTCCAGCACACCGTCCGACTGATTGATCGGAGTGGAGGCGGCCTTCGCGGTGATGGTGCGGCCATCAGACGTTGCCACCACGATGTCCGTGAAGGTGCCGCCGACGTCGATGCCGATCGTGTAGGTCATTGCCGAAGGGTGGCGTGACGAAAGAGGCAGGGCAAGGCGGCGGCGGGCGCTGGCCGTGACCGGAACCTCCGCTTATTCTGCCTCTTTCTCACCCGATGGAGACTTCGACCGCCGATGGCCGCCGTGCCGCCTGCCCGTGCCCAGGCCGCTTCCGCCGATGACTGCCTCAGTGCCCGCACCGTCATTGGCCGCCTGTCGCCCACCGCGCGGCGCCTCATCATCTGCCGCGCTGCCCGCAGCATCGGCCAGGGGGCTCTCAGCGCGGACTTTGCATTCTATCTCGCGGCGTTGCACTGGACGACCGTGCAGATGGGCGCCGTCTACATGGCGGGTCTGCTGTTCGGCGCGTTGATCACGTTGTTCTCCGGCCCGCTCAGTGACGCCTTTGGCCGCAAGCCATTCCTTATCGGCTACGGCATCGCACAGGTGGCGGCGGCGGCAGTGGCGGTGCTCACGGCGCGTCCGCTGTGGTTGATCGCGGTATCTGTGATCGGCGCATACGGACGCGGCGCGAACGGCGCGGCGGGGCCGTTCGGGCCGGTGGAGCAGGCCTGGCTGTCCGACGGTCTGCCCGAGGCAGATTTCGGCGCAGTCTACAGTCTGAACTCAGCCGTCGGCTTCGGCGGCATGGCGCTCGGTTCGGTCACCGCCGCACTGCCACGATTATGGCAGAACAGCCTGCCTGGCGCGTTGCGCTACCGCCCGCTGTTCCTGATCGTGCTGCTGGGCGCTCTGCTCACACTCGTTTTGCTGACGCAGATGACCGACCTGCGCGCGCCGCATGCGGCTCGTGAACGTGCAGCGACCGCAACCCAACGGCAGGAACGCGGCATGCTGCTGCGGCTGATCGGCATCAACACGCTGAACGGTCTGGCAATCGGCATCATCGGCCCGTTCATGGCCTTCTGGTTTCACCTACGGTTCGGTAAGGGACCGGGCGCGATCGGGCCAGTATTGGCGCTCGGATTCATCGCCGCTGGTGTGGCCTCACTGTGGACCGGATGGCTAACACGTCGCTTGGGTGCGGCGCTGTCGGTTGTTGCGATGCGCTTGGTGGGACTGGTACTTCTGGTGACGATGCCGTTTGCGCCGAACTATGAACTCGCGGCTCTGTGCTACATCATGCGCGCAGCATTCAATCAGGGAACATCGGGGGCACGACAGGCCGTCGGTTTGCGGCTGGTGGGTTCTGGACGGCGTGGATTGGCAGCAAGTCTCAATGCGACGTCGATGCAAGTCCCGCGATCATTCGGACCGGTGCTCGGCGGACTGCTGCTGGAGACGAACTGGCTAGCACTGCCGCTGCTTTTGGCGGCATCGCTGCAGGGTGTATATCTCGCGTTGTACGCAGCGGCGTTCCGGCAGATCGAGTGAGTTGCCGACGTTGCACCGGCCCTGGTTGACGATTGTTGTCGGCGCAAGAAACAGCGATAGACTCTCAAACCATTCCGGCGAGGAGATACCAGGTGTTAGCGGACCAATACGATCTTCCCTTGTCCACCATCTCGCCCGCCGCACGGGACGCCTATGTGCAAGGCTCCGATCTGGCACTGACATTGTATCCCGGCGCGTTGGAGGCCTTCGATCGCGCCATTGCTTCCGACCCGGGCTTTGCCGTGGCGCATGCGGGCAAAGCCCAGGTGCTAATGCGGCAGGGAAATGTCGCGGCAGGACGAGAGGCTTTGGCAACCGCCAAGAACGTGGCTGGCGTTCTGCCTGAGCGCGAGGCGAGCCATATCGCGTTCTTTGATCAGGTGTTCTCCGGCCGGACCGATGCTGCGGTCGCCGCGCTGCACGATCACCTGACGGCCTGGCCACGCGATGCCCTGGTTGTCGCCGTTGCGGGGAACCCCAACGGTGTCATCGGCGCCTCTGGCCTGCTCGGGCAAAAGCACCAGATCGCGGTGCTAATGGACCGTCTCGCACCACATTATGGCGATGATCCGTGGTTCCTCGCCTATCATGCCATGGCCTTGTCGGAGGACGGGCAACTCGCCGCCGCCCGGCCGAAAATCGAACGCTCGGTGGCAGCGAATCCGACAAACGCGCACGGCGCGCATGGATTTGCGCACATCTTTTATGAAAGTGGCGAACCGGACGCGGCGCGCGCCTTTCTGTCTCGCTGGCTCGCTCGGTATCCGCGCGATGGCTTCTTCCATGGCCATCTGAGCTGGCATCTGTCGCTCGTCGAGCTGCAGGCCGGCAATTGGGCCGAGGCGTTGCGACTCTATCAGGACGCTTTTGCCATCGACCGGCACAGCGGCGGGCCGCAACAGCAGATGTCGGATGCCGCTGCTTTTTTGTGGCGTTCCGAACTCGCCGGTTACCCGCGCGATCTGGCCGCCTGGCGCGCCATGTACGAGTATGCGTGCACCGCGCTGCCGCGGCCGGGCAGCGGACTGGCGGATCTGCACGTGATCCTGGCGCACGCTGTCATGGGCGATGACGCCGCGTTGGCTGCGCGCGCCGGCCTGATGGAGGCACTGGCGTGCGAGGGCCGCTACCCGTCCGGCTCCTACCTTCCGGAACTATCGCGTGGCTTCGTGGCGTTCGAACGAGGGGATCTGCCTGCGGCAATAGAGGCGCTCGCCCGTCTGGAGGGCCAAAGCGAGCGCATCGGCGGCAGCCGTGCGCAGCACGATCTGATCGAGTTCACGCTGTTGAAGGCCTATATCGATACGGGCCGTCTGGAGGAGGCTCGGCGGCTGCTTTCCGCGCGGCGACCTGGCGCTTCCGGCGTTCCAGTCGAGGGGTCAGAAGCGGCTAGCGCAGAAGTACCCTTGCGTTCCTGGGAATGACTACTTACGCACGCTTTACGGCGCTGCTCGGAGAAAGAAGCGGCCGGGCGTTCGAAGGCGGCTGCCAACCTTGCGGTGCAAGCCGGTAGCTCGGCAACAGTCTGTGCGGCAGGCTCTGACGTTCAGCTCGTGCCGAACGGGAAACCAGCCACAAGCAAGCAGAAACCCATGCGTGGATCACTTGTCCATGGTTGGGAGAATGGCATCACATCTCTTCTCGAGCAGGCGGGCGACGTTGGCCGCCGTGCCGGCGAGGCGTGCCTGCACGTTCGCAGGCACGCCTCGCCGGCTGCATTGGAAGCTGCAGGCCGACTCAGGCCAGCACTAGATTCGGGTCCAGGACCTTCCCCTTCGTCTCCGGGCCAACCAGCAACGCGAAGATGAAGTTGACGGCACCGAAGATCGTGCCGATCAGCATCGAGATGCCGAACCCAACGCCGTAGTGGCTGGCAATGAAGGTGAGGATCAGTGGGATGAACCCGGCGCAGAACGAGCCAATGTGGTACACGAACGCGCCAGCGGTCGCGCGCACCTCGGTCGGGAAACGCTCTGCCAGATAGGCTGGGTTCTGGCCGTAGATCGCCTGACCAAAAAAGCCCTGCACCGCGAAGCCGACGATGATCAGTGTCAGGTCGTGCGTGAGCAGATAGAGCGGCGTCACGATGATGGCGAAGCAGGCTGGTATGATCATCGACCACCGCCGGCCGATGCGGTCCGCCAGGTGGCCCCAGAATCCCATCGCCAGGAAGGCAATGCCGTTGGCGAGCGCGACCGGTGCCGCGACCAGCGCAGGGCTAAGCCCCAGGTCCTTCTGCAGGTGCGTCGCGAACAACGCGTTGATCGAGTAATAGACAATGAAGCCGCTGATCATCCACCAGCATGCCGTCAGCGTGTTGCCGAGCACCTCCGGCTTGAAGATCTTGAACAGCGGCACACGAACCTGGCGGTTCTCAACGTTCTGGACCCGGCGGTTCTGCGCCCAGACCTCTGGCTCTTTGACGAAGTAGCGAACAAAAACGATTGCCAACGCTGGCAGGATGCCGAGCCACAGCATGCCGCGCCAGCCGATGGTATTGAACAACAGGCCGTAAATCAGGCTGGCGAGCAGGAAGCCAAGGCTCCAGGAACCTTGCAGGATGCCGCTCATGAAACCGCGTGAGCGGGCGGGCCAGGATTCCATCGCGAGTGCGCAGCCCGCGGGCCACTCACCGCCCATTCCAAGGCCGAGCAAGGCGCGGAAGAAGAACAACACGCCAAACGTCGGCGAGAAGCCGGCGGCGAAATTGCAGACCGAGTAGAGCAGGATGGAGAGCATCAGCGGAGTTTTCCGGCCTATGCGATCAGCGATCCAGCCGGAGGCTACGGCGCCGACCAGACGCAGCCACAAGGTCACCGACAGCACGAACGCGACGGCGGTCAGCGGAACGCCGAACTCTTTGGAGATCGGCACCATGATCAGCAGGAACATGGTGAAATCGAACGCATCCAGCGTCCAGCCGAGCCAGCCTGCGAACCAGGCCAGCCATTGATCTTTCGTCGGCTCGCGATACCAAGCCACTGCAGTGGCAATGGGCGCAGCGCCCGCAGCGTCGTTCATGAGGTGGAGTCTCCCGTGTTTCGTCAATTGCCGAGGCGGCGTTCAGGCGTGGCCGGTTGGTGTGGCGAGCCACCCGTCCGTCCGGCTTCTTCTGTCGCCGGATCAGGGCAACACAACGGGATGCTAGGAATAGATGACGACGACATGCAAGGGATATCCTGACATACCTCAGGATGGGCCGAAATCTACGTTCCGCGTGCGTGAGGGTGCGGACCCCGAGGATCGGGCGAAGACCGGACGCGCTACGCCCGCGCGCGCTTGCTTTCACCGACAGGAAATTCACGGTTTTCCAAGGGCCTCACTTGCACAGAAACCAGCCTGTCCGAGGCTGGACGTCGCAACCAGAACCGCCCTCCAGTGACTCCTGGACGACTTGAAAACACGCCTCGCGTGACCGGCCGCGGTTCTCGGGCGCTCAGGGCATGCGCGCCCTCGCGTGCCGGCGGCAACCCTGGGGCGTAAAGCGGAGGAGAGAGGCGATCCGTGCGGTTACGGCCGGAGCGGGACACCAGCCCCATGACGCGCCGCCGGTCAGCGCCGCCATGCCCGAGCGATCATGCCTTGCATCGGCGCGGCGGGTCCGCTCGCGGTGCGTCATCGCACGGCAGGCGTGAATATTACCGCTTGGTAAGCCCTGCTGCGTCCGCTCATGCTCGCTGATCCTTGGTCCGTCTCGCGCCGCAGCGGGCACAGGCAATCTTGTGCCACGGTTGTTCTCCCCCCATTATGGCGGAGAGGTTCCCTGGGATCGGTCATTCTACAGTTCATGGACACTATCTTTCGCGGCGATGTTGGCACCGCCCGCGGCCGGATGCTTGCGTGGGTGGACGCATTGGTCGTGGACCATGCCGTGTTCCGCCTGTGCTGGACCAATTTCGCCACCGTTGCCCCTGGTCGGCTATACCGCTGCAACCACCCCACCCCGGCCCGGCTGGAGGCGCTGACCCGCCGGCTGGGGCTGAAGACACTGATCAATCTACGCGGTCAGACCCATAACGGCTCGGACGCGCTGTCGCGTGACGCCGCCGCACGGCTCGGCCTCGATTTCATTGACATGTCGCTGGAAAGCCGCGGTGCGCCCCAGCGCGATCGCATCCTGCGGCTGCACCGTATCTACGAGACGATGCACGCCCCTGCGCTGCTGCATTGCAAGTCCGGCGCGGACCGTGCCGGCCTCGCCGCCGGCCTCTACATCCTGTTTCAGGGCGGCACCGCGCGCGAGGCGCTGCGCCAGCTCTCCTGGCGCTTCGGGCATATCCGCGCAGCGAAGACAGGCATTCTCGATGCCTTCTTCCTGCGCTGGCAGCGCGAGGGCGAAGGCCGCAAGCTCTTCCTCGACTGGGTGCGCGAGGACTACGATGAAGCTGCATTGCGGCGGGACTTCCACGCGAACGGGCTCGCCAGCTTCATCAACGACTGGGTCCTGGCGCACGAATGACTGCGGACGAGGTGTTGGAACGACTGGCGGTTGATAGCTGGCGCGGGCCGTTCGGGCCTGTGACTCAGGCCCACGCGGCCGAGGCACTGGAAGACGGCAAAGTGCTGGTGTTGCCCGACCTCCCGTTCGCGATCGCGCCAGATGAAACGCGGCTGCTCGATCCGGCGACGCTGGGTGAGCATGGGAAGAATGTCAGCCTAGATCCGCAGACGCACCGGTTGAGCAACACGGCCGTGCCGGCTGCCGACGCCGCGTTGTTGGCGGGCATGATGCAGCGCTTCGCCGACGCGGCACTTGCGCTGCTGACCGATCTGCTGCCGCGCTACAGCGCGCAGCTTGAACGTGCGCGCACAAGTTTCCGCCCGGCAGAAATTGAACAGCGGGTCTACTCACCGCGCCGCGATGACCGGCGGCTGCATATCGACGCGTTTCCGACGCGGCCGCTGGCCGGTCGACGAATCCTGCGCGTGTTCTGCAACGTTGCGCCCGACGGGGCCGCGCGCGAGTGGCTGATCGGCGAGCCATTCATCGATTACGCGCAGACGCTGCTGCCGCGCGTGAAGACCCCGGTGCCGGGAAGCGCGTGGCTGCGCCAGCAGGTCGGCCTAACGAAGGGTCGGCGTCGACGGTACGACCACATCATGCTGGGCATGCACGATGCGGGAAAGTTTGATGCTGGCTACCAGGCGCATGCGCCGCGGGCGGCCGTCAGTTTTCCGGCGGGAACGACCTGGATCTGCTTCACGGACCAGGTGGTGCATGCGGCTCTCGCGGGGCATTGCGCGCTGGAGCAAACGTTCCATCTGCCGGTCGCGGCAATGCTGCATCCAGAGCGATCGCCGGTCCGGGTGCTGGAACGCCTGACGGGTCGTCGGCTCGCGGTCTGAGGCGCAAGGCGCATCGCGAGGCGACGTCCACGCGTGCAGCTCGGATCCCAGCACAGCACACGGCCCCCGGAGGCGTTGCGTTGCAGCGCGGCTATGCGCCGTCCTCCGCCATCCGGAACGGCGATTGCTCCGCCAGCGCCGTCATGTCAGCGCGGATTGCCGGTCTTTCTTCATCCAGGAAATTGGCAATGGCGCGTCGCAACCCAGAATGTGCGATCCAGTGTGCGGAAAACGTGGGCCGCGGCAGATAGCCCCGCTGAATCTTGTGCCGCCCCTGCGCGCCGGCCTCCACGCGCTTCAGGCCGTGCTCGATCGCCCACTCGATCGCACGATAATAACAGAGTTCGAAATGCAGAAACGGCCAGTCGCCGCGGCAGCCCCAGTTGCGGCCATAGAGTGCCTCATCCCCGGCGAGATTCAGCGCGCCGGCAACCGGCTTGCCGTTGTGTTCCGCCAGCATCAACACGACGCGGTCGCTCAGCCGCTCGCCCAGCAGTGAGAAGAATTGCCGCGACAAGTACGCCGAGCCCCACTTGCGATCCACTGTAGAGCGATAGAACCGGTAAAACGCGTCCCAGTGCACTTCCTTCAGATCGGCACCGTTCAGCGTATGGAACGTCAGGCCTGCCGCATTGGCATCGCGCCGCTCCCGCCGCAGCACCTTGCGCTTGCGTGACGACAGCGCCCCAAGAAACTCCTCGAACGTCCCGTAGCCTTCGTTTTCCCAATGGAACTGCATGCCAAGACGCTGCAGCCATCCGGCCTCGCCAAGCTCGCGCCATTCGTCTTCGTGGCAGAACGTCACGTGCACCGACGAGAGGTCAAGTGACCGACACGCTTGTTCTAGCGCCGTCGCCAGTGTTGCGACAGGCACGCCCGAGTCCGGCTGGCGCAGAAGGCGCGGGCCTGGCACCGGGCTGAATGGCGCCGCCACCTGCAACTTCGGATAGTAGTTGCCGCCGGCGCGCTCGAGCGCATGTGCCCAGCCGTGGTCGAAGACATATTCGCCGTAGCTGTGGTTCTTGGCGTACATCGGCACGACGGCAACCACCGTGCCGCCTTCGGCCCGCAGCACGGCGTGCTGCGGCAGCCACCCGGTGCGGGCACCAGCCGAACCACTGTCTTCCAGCGCGGACAGAAAGGCATGACTCACGAAGGGGTTGCCGGTGCCGGCACAGGCGTCCCATTCATCGGCCTGGATTTCGCCGATCGCGCGATGCAAGGTGAGCGTGAGGGTGGCAGAACCGTCGGGCATAGAGCGAGCGTAAGGGGGTTTGCGGCCCTTGTCAGGGGTTTTCCTCATCGCCTGACTCGCGGACCGCCACCCGCCGACGCACAACAGCTGGAGGACACAATGGCACTGCGCAAATTCATCATCGAACGAGACATTCCCCAGGTCGGTTCACTCGAGCGCGAACAACTACGTGGCGCCGCAACGAAGTCGAACGAAGTGCTCAACCAGCTGGGCCCCGACATCCAGTGGGTGGAAAGCTACGTCGCGGCGGACAAGACTTTCTGCGTTTATCTGGCTAAGGACGAGGCAATTATCCGCAAGCACGCCGAGATCAGCGGATTTCCGGCGACCAGGATCACCGAAGTGCGCAAGATGATCGACCCGACGACCGAGCGGCCCGACTGACCTTACCAGTCAATCTCGAACATACCTTCGACCTCCACCGTGGCGTCGGCCGGCAGCGCCGGCACGCCGACGGTGGTACGCGCGTGGCGGCCGGCCTCGCCGAACACCGCGACGGCAAGATCGGACGCACCGTTCATCACCAGCGCCTGATCCGTGAACTCCGGCGGCCCGGCGATGAAGCCGCCAAGGCGCACCACGCGACGCACGCGGTCGAGGTCGCCGCCGCACGCGGCTTTCAGATGACCGAGTAGGTTGATGAAACAGAGCCGTGCGGCTTCTCGGCCACGTTCGATCGAGACGCCCCAGCTGAGCTTCCCGGTGATTGCAACTTTGCCGTCGACCGCCGGAATCTGGCCGGAGATCACCACGAGGTTGCCGGACACGACATAGGGCACGTAGTTGGCGATGGGCGCCATTGGGCGCGGCAGCGCAATACCGAGCTCTGCGAGTTTGGTTTCGATACGGCCAGGCATGGGGCTTTCCCTCCTCAGGGCGCGCGGTGTGACCGGCGGATCACAGCGCGGCAGCATGCGCGTCCTCTGTCAAGGCTAGAGTCCGGATTGGCTATGGCAGCCGGCACCGGCGTCAGTCGCTGTGTCCAACCACGCGCAATGCCCTTCGGCGTGCCCGCGGCGACGCGTTCGCTGGCAGCTCCAGCGGCAGCAGCGGTGATCGGTCGCGGGCGCCATTGCCGACTGTGTCCAGTGCTTCCTGCTCTGCTTCCGGGATATCGTGCTTTCCGAGATAGTTCACGGCGAGGTGGCGGAACATGTAGTCGAGCAGCGACGTCGCGTGACCCACCGCGGGGTCGCCTTCGACAGCGCCCGAAGGGCCGAAGCGGGTAAAGGTGAAGGCCTCGACGAACGCCTCCAGCGGTATACCGTGCTGCAGGCCGAGGCTGACCGCGACAGCAAAATTATCCATCAGCCCACGGAACGCCGGACCTTCCTTGTGCAGCGCCACGAAGATCTCGCCTAACACGCCATTGTCGTATTCGCCGGTGCGCAGGAATAGCTTGTGACCGCCGACGGCGGCCTTCTGCGTGTAGCCGGAACGGCGGTGCGGCAGCGGGCGGCGTGGCGAGACAGCTGCGGGCTGCGAGGCGGGCAAGCCGCGGGCAGGCATCGCGTGCATGAAGGGTGCGACGGCGTCATGCATTGCCATGGCCGCAGCGGGCGTTGCGACGGGAAACGGGTCGCGACCACAGAGCATGGCGGCGAGCGCCTCCTCGGCAGTGAGGCTCACGGCGGTGAGCCACGCGCGCGCGGCGCGCGTCAGGGTGCCCTTGGCTGCGAGCGGAGAGAACGCCGGGGCGATGCCTCCGGTTTCCGCGCCAAGCAATGCATCTGAGGCGCCGGGCGGGGAAATCGCAGTGGTAGCGGCGTGGCGCGGCGGACCGGCGGCGTGAGCAGCGGCGCGTGCGGCGCGCGCCGCTTCAGCCAGGCCGGGCACGACGGTCTGGCCGGGAGGTGCTGGCCAATCGGGCCAGTCAGCTGATGCCGACTGGACCGGCGTCGGGCTCAGCAGTAGGGCGGCCGATGCGGCATCGGCGCGGCCACGCAGAAGTGCCGCAAGGGCGCGTGCCACGTCGCGTCCTGGTTCACCGGCGTAGTCGATACCGAGCGCGCACAACATACCGGCCAGATCGGCCACTCCGATGGCAACCCGTGGCGCGTTGGGAGCGGCAAACGTGAGGACAGTGACGGCAGTCTCGATCGCCTCGGCGAACGCCGCCGCCTCGAAGCAGCCGGCGTCCACGAATGCAGGCAGATTAAGAACAAAGCCTGGGAGGGCGGTGTCCTCACCTTGCCAGATCGCCTCATCCGGAGCCCCACGGCGCAGGAGAAGCAGGCGACGCAGGCGATCAGCGAGTGACCGCGAATGGCCGGCCTGGGCGGCGGCATCGGCAATGGGTACGATCCAGGCGTCCGCAGCGGCGGTCAGGGCCACGTCTCCATCGCCGGGTGCGAGGGCGGCAAGCGCTTCCGCTGCAACTTCGTCCCAGGAGGCGGGCAACACCACGCAGCGCTGCGGCGCGTCCGGGTCGGCGCCGGCCATGGTCCGCCGCATGCGCACGCCGTGCCAGGCCGGGCGAGGCTTAGGATGCTTCCGCATGCGCGGCATGGTAGGCGGGCGCGGGCAACCCGAAAAGGGTATTTGGTGTTCCGAGCGTCTGAGAACCACAAAATTCTGTGCATAGCCACCGGGAGCGCCACTGGGAGCGGGGGGTGGCCGCGCTCATTGGGCGGGGGTTGGCCGAGCGATTGTGGCGGGCGCGCCTTCGCGCTTAGGCCGGGTGGACGGGGAACCTCGCTTTGTGCCGCCCTCCGCAGACTTCGCTCCCCGCGCCTGATCGCTGCTACATGCGCACGAGCGCGGATCCCCACGTGAGACCGCCGCCGAGCGCTTCCATCAACACCAGATCGCCATGACGGATGCGGCCGTCCGCCCAGGCGTCCGCCAACGCCAGCGGCACCGATGCGGCAGAGGTGTTGGCATGCCGGTCCACTGTCACGACCACTCGCTCGGAGGGCAGCCCGAGCCGCTTTCCCATCGCGTCGATGATCCGCAGATTAGCCTGGTGCGGAACGAGCCAGTCCACATCTCGCCGCGTCAGGCCATTGGCGGCCAATGCCTCGTCCACCGCCTCGGCCAGGCGGATCACCGCGTGACGGAACACCTCCTGCCCCTTCATCACGAGGTGGCCTGACTTCTCGGGCTGACCGACCGCGCCGTCGACGTAGAGGATGTCGGCCAGCGTCCCCTGCGCGTGCATGTGGGTGGACAGGATACCGCGGTCGATCGTGCCCCTGCCCTTTCCCGCGCGCAGGAATACCGCGCCGGCGCCATCGCCGAACAACACGCACGTGCCACGGTCGTTCCAGTTTAGAATGCGCGAGTAGACCTCGCTGCCGATCACGAGTGCACCTCGCGCGGCGCCGCTGCGGATCAGGCTATCTGCAACAGAAAGTGCATAGATGAAGCCGGCACAGGCTGCGGCGATGTCGAAGCCATACCCGTTCATCACCCCGAGCGCCGCTTGGACCCTCAACGCTGTCGCGGGAAAGGCCTGGTCTGGTGTGGATGTCGCAAGAATGATCGCGTCCACCTCGGCCGGCTCGGCATGGGCGTCAGCCAATGCCGACTTCGCCGCCTCGGTGCCCATGAACGCCGCTGTTTCCTGCGGACCGGCAATGTGGCGCTGGCGAATGCCGGTCCGCTCGCGGATCCACGTGTCGGAGGTCTCGAGCCGCTGCGCGAGCTCGTCGTTGGTCACGACCCGCTGGGGAAGATAGGCTCCGACACCGGCGAGGATGGAGCGAACGGGCATCGGCGTCCTTCGCAGCTAGGCGGTCGCGAGTCGCGGGCCGCCTTTGTCGTTCTTGTCTGCCGCTGCCGGCTTGTCCAGCGCAATCCTCGCTAAATCCTGCCGAATCAGGTCGTTGAAGCGGTGAACGACCATGTCCATCGCGACATCGACCGCATGCGCAAAGCCTTCCGCATCGGTGCCACCATGCGATTTCACCACGACACCGTTGAGCCCCACCATGACCGCGCCGTTGTAGCGCCGCGGATCGAGCCACTCACGCAGCCGATCGAGACTTGGGCGCACCAGAACGTAGGCCAGGCGGCCGGCGATACTGCCTGAAAATACCTGGCGCAGAAGCTGGCCGATCAGCTTCAGCGCGCCCTCACCGGTCTTCAGTGCGACATTGCCGGTGAAGCCGTC
>Ga0123355_10005950_pt1 | contig 17976 bp, 9 predicted proteins | sample TergutEmb28metaG_3_FD_89872 | JGI IMG/M metagenome (GOLD analysis project Ga0123355, IMG submission 89872) | Embiratermes neotenicus P1 segment gut microbial communities from Petit-Saut dam, French Guiana - Emb289 P1 | ecosystem: Host-associated > Arthropoda: Insects > Digestive system > Gut ... | reverse complement strand
GAAATTCACGCCATTCTGACAGAAATATTAGGAGAACATGCACCATCGTATGCCACCGTCAAAAACTGGGTGGCCCAGTTTAAACGTGGTGATTTTTCTACCTGTGATGCACCTCGTCCTGGACGACCCAAAACAGTGACCACCCAGGAGATTATTCATCAAATTCACGAGCTAATAGTGGAAAACCGCCGGATTTCGGCTAAATCAATAGCTGAGCAACTGGACATCTCACGTGAGGGGGTTGGGTCCATCATTCGTGAAGATTTCGACATGCGGAAGCTCTCCGCGAAGTGGGTCCCGAAATGCCCGAACGCGGATCGAAAACGTCAACGGTGCCAATTGTCTGAGCAACTTTTGGAATTTTTTCGGCGCGATCAAAATGATTTCCTGTCGCGATTGGTGACCATGGACGAAACCTGGTTAAATCACTATGACCCGCAGACAAAGCAACAAACAATGGAGTGACGGCATAGCGGCTCACCACGCTCCAAAACTATTCCGAGTGCAAAAAATCCGCTAGAAAAGTTCTCGCCTCGATTTTTTGGGATCAAGACGGCATCCTCCTCTTTGATTATCTTCCAAAGGGCCAAACTATCAACGCGGAGTATTACTTATCTCTGCTGGTGCAAATGAAGGACATTTTGAAGGAAAAACGCAGTGGGAAGTTCAACAAGGGGTCTTGTTCTTACACGACAATGCCCCGGTTCACCGGGCACTTGCAACCCAGAAGAAACTGGCCTACCTGGGCTTCCAATGTCTTGTTCACCCACCATATCCTCCGGATCTGGCCCCGTCGGACTACCACCTGTTCCTTGGACTAAAAAAACAACAACTGAAAGGTCGCTATTTTTCTTCCGACGAGGAGGTCATTGCTGTCGCAGAGACCTGGTTGGAAGGCCAACCTTCTTAATTTTTTTTTTTTAGTGGCTTGCTAAAGTTAGAACAACGGGCTAAGAGGTGTATTGAGCTTCGTGGAGATTATGTTGAATAAATCCCGGGTTTGGTCCCTGTAGCATTTCCTTCCTGGTCGGGCTAAGGACTTATCAGCACTCCTCGTATATCTCGTCATGTTTTATACGATTTAACATATTCCTTGTCCTTAAAATGTGTTGATACTCCACAAAATTGAAATCCTGGCAATTCAGATTTTGAGGCAATTTTATCAGAAAGTCTTTCACAGACATTATATAACTAGCCTGTATGTGAAGTAAGTTACAATTCCAAAAAGAAGGCTTTTCAGTTCTTTTGTGTAGTCCTCACATAAAGAGGTGCATAAAATGAGAAACACTTCTTTTACATAGACAAATTAAATTTTTTATGATTAATTACACTCACCTTGCATCACTTGCTGTTAGTGGAGAAAGTATTTGAGGTATTTTCCACAGATACAGATAATATGTTAGCTACACATAATGAAGGAAACTGTAACACGTCACATAGACTGTGGTGATGTATGTACAGGTATCAGAGTTAGTACAGCTTACTGCTAAACAAAGAATAAAAGAGAATGAATTATATGCTGCAGTGTTAATATCTAGCTACTGGAAATGTAGAGCTGTTTTAGATAAAGAAGACATAATTAATAAATGTTAACAATTCCAGACTAATAAAGCAGAAGAATATAATTACATAAACAAGACTAAAGATAAATTGAGGAAAAATGTTCAGCAAAACCTAGACAGAAAAAGAGGACTTGGTGAGTAGGGTAAACAGGAATATTAAAATGAAGTTTAATGACACTGGAAGACATAACAAGGGTGCAAGAATGGCAGAGAAAAATGTTCTTAACTGTATATGCTGAAAGAAAGAGAATATGCAGAAACAAATTTGCTAAGTGTTGTGCACATTATTAAAAATTTTGCAAATAAACAGTAACAAACAACTTGGCTTCCTCCACATACATAATTACAAGGTAACAGATCAGATTTTCTTAGCATAAGTATCCATTTTTGTTAGTTTCTCAACAGGCAACCTTACTGAACTTTGTCAGAAACTCCTATACTGTGGAACTCAAAGTTAATTACTACTACCAAAGCAACCTGATACTTATGACACGGTGTATATATATGCACTTCTCATTCCCATTTTTCCTGAAACCTGTGAATTCTGTAATAAATAATTAGTGACTTCCTTGAAAATTAATTTAACAATGTTTTTTTCTATAAATATTACTTACGCACAACCAAAAGGCTTCAAGAAGGTGTAAATGAGGAATTCTGTGACAAAAGACTTATGTATAGATCATAAATGAGAAAGTTTGACACATTCAATCATTTGAAGAGAAGAGATGATCTTTATGAACATATTAATAATCATTTATTATGAGACTTGAGGTTCTTGCAGCTGTGGTAATGAAGAATGAAGTCTTCTGGGATATTATGCAGTGTCGTGGTGAACAGTTACTGGCAATGAGCAGGAGCACTGCAGCTGGCATAGTGTAACATCCCAGAAGAATTATCTTAAACTTCTTTACTTAGGCTACAGGACTGTAAAAGCACAGTGCTTCATCTGCTTGCAATCTTACAGAAGTTCAGAATGCCCAGTCAAGTTGATACCACTATCAAAATGTCACCAAGTGTAACATACTATGATATATTGCCAGGGATTCCTAATATCTGTGCATTGAGAGGGGGGTGGGGGGGGTGGGGGTGGAGGATTTGTTTTGATAATTTTGTCTGCTACATTACTGCAGGTGAGAAGAGGTTAACTCAGTATAGTAACTACACTATGGGCCAGATGATTGGAGATTAGATCCCTGTTTTGAGATGGGATTGCTTTCTTTTCCACCATGTCCAGACAAGTTCTGGGAGCTACTCAGTTCCAATTGAAGCGGTAAGAAGGGCTCCATCCCTGTGAGTAGGTGGGCTGAAACTCACAATGCACCTCCATTTAGTGCCAAAGGTTAACAAGACTGCAGTTACATGGTCAAACAAGAAATCCAGAATTTGGTCTACAAGAACAGATACACACACAATAAGAAAGAAACCTGTTTCATTTTTCTTCAATGTAAAATGCCTTGACTGTAACACTCTCCTTATATCTTTCTAAAATTTGCACAAAACAGTCATTAGAGGTGCACAAAGGAACAATTTAGCAATATGTTATTCTTGATTTCCTTGAAATCATGAAAGCACCTTCCTTTGAGGATGGCACAATGTCAGGTAAGATCAGCGGCTGAACACCATACTGTGATGCTAGGAAGCACTTCACTATCATGGCAGAATAAGCACAGCCATTGTCACACAAAGGAACCAAATACCATTCTCCCAAAATTTCAAGTTTAACATACATTTGACCGTCCATCAATTTTAGGATCACTTAATGATCTCTGACGACAAGTTCATGGACTTTGTTCACTGTTTCCAGATTTCAGGCAGCCAATTGCCACCCACTGAAATGACTGGGCTATGACCTTCTTTCATCTAGTCCCTGGTGATCAAAACATGAACTAACAGAAATCACTACAACTGGTTTATGTACCACACTGTACCCTCCCAAAAACACCAGCCCAGGAAGTTCATTGTTATCATACATGTGTCCACAAGAATGGAAAGACTCATGATGGGATGCACTGCCAAGTCTTTACCTTCAGTTATTTGGATCACTTTGCATTTGATGATTCAGATACAGAAACACAATGACTGATGTGAGAAAGCAAACACTCTAAGATTCAAGTCTTTGGAATGTTGTACTGTCTATATGGGTAAATGGTTAAGGATGATTTTACAGATGAAGGCAATCCTGCAAAACCTTGATAACTACTACTCAACATAGTGTAAGAAACCAGACAACTTGCATCTTCAAGAACAATGCTGTGAAAACCTCAAATCTCACAAGCTAACACTACGCAGTGAGTGTGCAGGAAAAAATAATATGTATTAGAAGTAAAAGTTACAGTGCTCTTCAATACATGTGATCTATCTAGTAAGTCATAAGTGTGATATACAATTCAAGCTGCTAATTTTCATCTGTGTTTTTAAACACAATAAACAACCATGTTGTGGTCTAATGGATTGCAACTCTGCATGAACATATTGTCACCATCTTCAAAGTAGAAGGGACTTCTGAGAACCTTCTTTCTTGAAGTTGGAGGCAGTATTTCCCTCCAAAATGTTGGTAACTACCTTCCAGACTACATGGTGTCATTACCAAGAAGACAACAACACAGGGTGAAAAGAAATTTGCTCACAAGCTCTCCATACTGTGATTCCTTGATAAGAAGTCATTTAAAATTGTTACACAATTAACACTATGGGCATGCTATGAAGTCAGTGGAGCTGGACACAGGAAGTTCATAATACATTAAGTCCTAAAAACATCACTTCACTTACTTGTACCACAGGGGCTGAAATCAGACACAAATGATGTCTGCGAGACACGAACAGTGTTTACTGACAGTGTCATGTGCAAGCGCATAGTAACCTCCTGTTCTGCCCACGTTGTGGTACACCCACAGTATGTCCTAACGCATTTGTTTTTAGAGATACATGTCACCATCAAATAGGGTACCACATTTCTCAGCAGTACTATTTACCATGACTGTAAGCATTCTGTTAGGTATATGCAACACACACACAGTGCATAGCAAGGCTCAGTTGTGACTGACTCATCAAGGAATACACATGCAACAGATACTGCAACATGCTCTTTGCCTTCAGGGCCTGTAATAGTGTAGATGGAACTGATGCACAGGATTCAGTTTGCATTATTCTGGTCAACATCACCCAGACATTAGTGTGTTCAATAATGGCAAAATCTCCACGAGACATAAGTGTAACATTCTTGGCACTTGTGAATACATGTTGTTAACAGACTGTACACACATTAGCCAATGAAGGTGGCATCATTGCAGCTGTAAAACAAGAGGCATGGAGAAGCACATGTGCAATCACATGACAAATGGGTCTATTCAAATCAAGGGTCCTCAAAATACTACCCGATGTTCAACTGGATCCATAACATGACTTACAGAATGCACAACTGTTGCCAGAAGATTGTCCTGCATTCCTATTGAATGCTTTGATCTTGACTTCTTGTGCAATTTCACAGTGATATATATCTTGAAAACTAATTGTCTGGTGACATTTGTTGCATAATGTTGCTGTCTTACAGTCAAGGGGCGAGAGATTTTTCTCTTCTCCAAAATATCCTGACCAGCTCTGGGGCCCACCTAGCCCCCTCTTTAAAGGGGATCACAGGTAAAGCAGCTGCAGCTGAGGTGTTCGATCAACCACTCATCTCCATCTAGTGCTAATGTTAAGGATGGGTGAGGCTATACATCTACTTGCCCTCTCTGCCTTCATGGCACGGACAGGGATAACTTTACTTTTGTCTCTAACAAGAAATCACACTATGGACAGCTAGTGCATGAATTTCTTTCCACACTGCAGCAAACTATTCAATATTTGTTTAAAAAAAAGACAATTGCTTTCAGAAAATTGCAAAGCATACTGTATGAAATGCTTAAGCACTGTAAACCATAACAACAAGAGAAAAGCTTTACTAGTCATTTTCAATCAAAAACAGTAGTCATGCATATCCTGTTAGTGTCATTCAAACCAAATAAGAATGAACAAACATTACAATAAATCAGGAAAGCTGATGGTTTTACATATTTCATTTGAGAGACATTACCAACACATGTCCTAAGAGCGAGGCTATACTGGTAACCCGAGTCACATGTCATGTCACATTCATAGGCTCCCACTGTGTTGCGACAGATCTCTGTATCAGGCGTACAGCCATGGAGATTTTCCCCACATTCATCCACGTCTGGTGCATACATCAGGTTGATTATAAAATTAAAGTACATATTCAATGACATTTAGCTTTAAAATTAGAAAACAAGTAAAAAAACACATTACTTTCAAAACAAACAAATAGAACAAACTACAAACACAAAGCATTAATCCTATGTAATCCCTCATTTAACCCATTGTTTACACAACATTCAATTTCTGGCAGAAATCCATGATACAGTCTACGGATAAAATATTTCAAATTAAACTCATTTATGACTTCAATATTTATGTCAACACACACATACACTGCCTTCAACATTAGGCAGGACCTGTATTTCAGTATAAGGGAGATCTCAGCATTAAAAAAACCTGCAAAAATAAGATTCATATTCTAAATGGAACATGCACTTTAGTACAAGGATAAAAAAAAAAAAAAAAATTGATTTCATGGCCCACAGGCATTAACAGAACACCATACAAGTTTAAAACATGATAGCAATACAGGATCTAAAATAATATTAAACTCTGTGGTGGTATTAACTCTTTCACAGGCAAGCATTTATGTGGTGCAAAGACATTGTGTGGTCAGGTGTTTCCAGAGTACTGGAAGATTTTTGAAAAGAGCTGGTGTACTTTGATGTAAGTACTTCTACAACACAGCCACCGAAAGGCATTAGGTTTCCATGTATACCGAACATCAATGTAAGAGTACATGGAGGTATATTTTAGAAATTATTTTCATGACTTACATCCTGTTGTAATTTTATTATCACTCAGGAAAATACAATGCCAATACACAAGTAACTAATCATTGGCCTGTCAAGAAGGCCAAATGGATGTTAAGATATGTATGTCAGGACCATGAAAGAGTTATTATGTCAGAACTGTGAGTGTTGAAAAAATACAATGAAAGTTTGCAATCAAAAGTGAACTACTCACCAATAAGTAGTGCCCCACTACAAATTCAACATCATGCTTGTACACAGACCACATAATAGCAGAATAATACAACCAACAATAATCAAAGTGTCATGCATGTGCACATCCAGAACACTTACACCAAGAAAGCAAAAGCCCAAGAAACCTAAAAGTAGACTCTCCCAAAAGAAAATAAAGGAGTATTATAAATTTTATATGTTCCATATCCATGCATTAAATGATAATGCAATCCATACAATAAAACAAATAAGTATACATATGTGAATTGTATCTATCACATGTTATTCATAATCCACATGTTTCAACTGCTGTCGCTGTCAAAATCATGGTAATTTACAAGATTACATGGAGTCCAAACAGACTGTTAAAATGCACTCACTGTTACCTCAAACTTCCCACATGGTCATTGAATATCAGCTGATTAGCTACTAAAACCAGATAAAGCTCAATTTCTTTAAACAAACTGGTTGTATTGATTTATGTATTTAATGTTAAACCTGTAATAAAATTAAAAATAACATAATATGTACATACCGGGCTGACGTAACAACAGCAATGACAGACAGATTGTATGTATGGCCACAACACAGTACTTCCTAAGAATTCTACGACAAAATAATATTATTATACCTAGATCAATTTCAACATTTTTAATGATCTTAAATATTAACAATAAAACATATGTAAAGTTTTAAAATGTATCACCAATACTGCATTCAAATACTTCTGTAACTTAGCACTTACTGACTACATGCTCTCTGAAGGTGACGCAATAGTCGAAACATGTAGGGGCAGTGTAATAAAGAACAGTATAATAAACTGTTGATCAATTGTGCATTTGTTGGTTCACAATACAAACATTTTTTTATGTATATATAGATAAACTTATAGATGTGTGTGTTTTTTAGATATATTACACAGAAAGTATGTAAAGCGTATTCAAGGACAAGTTACAAAATTGTTCCCTTAACCAATTTGAATAAATATTTACACAGTGACACAAGCGAAACAGAAGTGAATATAAATATAAGTGTAAATAACGGCAGTGAAAAATTCTATAAAAAAACAACGCGACTTTCGGTAACCTAATTATAGCAGTATATGCTTTGGTCGTTTATGTTTGTATTTCCTGTACATGTTTGTCAAGTTGGCTAGAGTATAATTCCCTGTTTGTTTGGCTAGGGGGTTGGGGTGTGAGGGGCAGTGAGCAAAAATTTGTCTGTAAATCGTTGGACAATAACGCGGATGGGCTCAATGTTTAGAGTGTAGTGCAAGTGGCAAGTGGAGGTATGCCTGGGATGATTACAGATGACTCAGCGACATTTTAACTGGATAACTTGGGAGTCTGAGGTTGTTGGAGGAGCATGTGGAGCGCCAGACAGGGGCTAGAGCTGTGTTAATTTTATTACAGTGTGCACATTAACTACAAAAAGCAGTACACCCAGTTTTTTAAATAAATTGAATTTTATCAGCTAGTAAGCTGATATTTAGTAACCAGGTGGGAAGTTTGAGATGGGCTTTGTAACAGTGAGTGCATTTTAACAGTCTGTTTGGACTCCTTGTAATCCTGTAATCGGCCCTGATGATGGTGGCAACAGTGCTTGAAACAAGTTGGTAATGAATAATGTGATAAATACAATTCACATATGTGCATTTGTTTGTTTTATTGTGTACAGTCAAAAGGTGATAGGTTTATTTCTCAGTAATACACTGTAATACTGTCAACTTTGGAAAAGGATCTTACATTTTTAGTCAAGAGAGTTCTACTGCATGTACAGTACCAAGGCACTAACATAATTATTGCAATACCAGCTGAAGAACATTAGCCTCACCATTAAAGACAATTATACTGTTTTGTGCTCACTATTATTCTGTGTTTCTCTTCTACATTGCAACATGACTGCTAACAGCACATACTCTTAACTGTGGGTAATACAAGTTACACTGTTTTGTATTCATGATATCCTGCATTTGAATTCTGATCAAGAGACTGGCTAGTCACACTGTGGATGTTCACAGTTTCCTTCAGTACCGCCTGAAAAATTCCAAAATAGTACTTTGAACAGCCCTCAACAACTTCATTCCATAGCTTCCAAATTCCACACTTAGAGCAGCTTTTTTTTGTTTGACACCATGTAACACAGTTCAGAAAGTATCATTAAGTAATCACAGTATTAATCAATGAATTGTGAAATGGACATATCTTTTCGGATACATCTATCTACAGACTGCTGGCCCTGAGATGCATATGAAGATTGTCCTGCACATGGTAACGAAGTGTTGAACCATTTTATCACATGACAGTGGACACTGGTGTTTGTTGTGACAGTGAAAGCATTCAACAAGTAAGCATGAATTTGTCATAAATAATAAGTTTTCATGAAATTGGTTATTTGGTCTTCATTCCCCCTCTAACTCACTGCACTGCTCAAGCACACATCACAGAATAAGTCAAATACTGGAAAAGGAAAGAGAAATCAAATCTTGGCTAACAGTACCACTATACACAACAGTGTGAAGGTTTATAAACGTTCATTAAATTGATCTATCAGTGAAATTAGAAACAAAATATTGTCATGCTTATAAAAGGTAAGCAGTCCTGTTACAGTCCTGGAGTGGTCCAGAGGGTTCCAGGAAGTTAAGGTTCCCAGATTACATGACAAGAGCACAGAATGGTGATAAGGCTGTCATCCTTATGCACCGGCCACCTTTACCCCCAGGAAATGCTCCTGGTACTCATTTCTGTTAGAAGCTGAGTCGACCCCAGGGCCATTGTGGGATCGGACGGATTATGTCAAAGAAAAATTGCAATGACACCATCTGGAATCGAACCAGCGACCTTCTGATTTGTAGCACAGCACCTTAACCACTGTGCCACTGCAGTCCCCATTATCATGCTTATATATTCCAAAAATCATCTAAACATGCATTATCATGATCATAGTAGTCTTATGTATTGTAAATACAGAAATCAGTGATTCAGTTGTACAGCTGAATTCATTAATAAATAACGTTCCTCAATGGATAAAAGTGTAAACACCCATAAACTTCTTTTCTTTTCTTTTGAAAACACCTACACATGAGGACTGAGTGTGGTTGATTTACTTACATCTAGATCATACTTAACTGAATACATGACACAAATGTTTTCTTAATTATTCACCATCTGAAACATGGGGGGAATGCACAAAGTTAACCACATTCTGTATACACACTTTTCCTGAAAAATGAAGATAGTGAAGGGTGTAGTCTTGTACGCAGATTTGTCATACATTCAGATAAATATGGCATTTGTGGTTTGCATAATCGTGGTCAGTACCTCAAATTGCATAGCATAAGATGGTAGGATGATTCCTGAATAATAAATTGGAACAAATGTGGAAGAAGGCTGCAGTAGTGTCCGGGCTGCAGGCAGCCCAGACACTACTCCAGCCTAACCGCACCTAACATCCAACCTACGGCAAACCAAGAACGAAACAACCAATGTGGTAATCAACATCATAGTCATGAGCTCCTGATGATGGGCATGGTAGTGCCTGAAACATGTTGAGCCTATAAGAAGTACAATAAAATAATAAGTGGCGTCTAGTTGGTTTTTATTCTTCAGTCAAAGTCTAATTTGAGGTAATGGTCCAAATTGTCAAAAAGTGTGATAGATTTCAGTCAGGACAGTGTTCTGGCCCAGATTCAAAACAGACATCTCCTGAATGCAAGTTTGAAGTGCTGCCACTTGCCCCATCTTGCTTGGTGGAATGTCAGATTGGTTACAAACCAGTAGCATTGGCTATTGAGGGCACTTCATACCGAAGAAACACACATAATTTAGGAAGATATAGTCTCCTCTTGGTTATTTGATGGACAGGTAAGTTGTTCTACAAAAGGTTCTAAGGAACAGTGACATTACCTTCACAAGTTCCTGCAGCTTTGTTGTATTTGTAGCCTGCCGGACACTTTGAATCATGTCGTGGCTGACAGGTGTAGTTACCTTCAGTATTCAAACAGAAATGTTTGTCTCTTTGGCAGTTGTCCAGTCCTTCAGAACACTCATCAATATCTACATAAAACAAAAACCATTCTGTAAGTGAGGGTAAAAGAACTGAAAACAATTTTATGCTCATGTGACTGAAGAGACACTGACATTTTAGTAAAACTCTAATTTGTAGCTCATTGAACTCTATTTTCAACATTTATTCATCTTTAACTGTTAGAAGTATGTGATATAAGTTTCTGCAGGCCACCACAAGACATTGCTGACCTTGGTACATTTATTTAAAATTAATTGTCCCAAATTTTCCTTTTGTGTAATCAGTCACTTTTTTTTTGAGACTAACCATATACTTTACAGGCTGCACACAATGGTGGCTAATATACAGATTATATTACAAGCAGAGACTGTTTTAAGAATATCAAGTTAACTCACCTGAACAAATCTGCTGAATGTCACTGAATCTATATCCAGGAGGACAGGTTTCTACTGGAGTTCTGACACATATGTATGAACCAATGGTATTCTGACAAGCACTGTTGCTTCCACAGTTGGCAACATTCAGTATACATTCATCAATATCTAAAAAAAATACATGAATCACACTAAATCACTTGTATAAAATTTACATTAAGCACCTGCCCTATATGAATGTGTGACAGCATCTTTCATTTATTACATCACATGAACAATTTGTAACCAGCCAGGCTGGGTCAGACAAAAGCCCCCAGCTAAAAGACTGAGGAAGAGACACTGTGCTGCCTGGTAAGGCCTACAGCATAGCTTATGTGGCTGCAACTAAGAAATTTAGATCCAGGGTGAAGGGAAGTTTAGTTGAGCAAAACAGAAGAAACTTGGAGACAGCCTGCTCCACTGAAACTACATTCACCACACCTTTTCACACTGCCACCCAGGACTGAACCTGAAGTTCGAGAGTAAGTTCCTTGCTGTTCCAGGTACTGTATGGTCAAGAGAGATCCCCCTCTATCAAAAAAACAGGGTGTTTTGAAAAACATATGACATTTACCAGCATAACAAAGTATCTCAGCAGCACATTCTGATTTTATTTAATTTTAATCCTTATTTCATGATTACTATTATTATTCCACTATATAGAACAATAACCAACTTACTAAAATCTGTATTCACTCTTAGTGAAGGGGAGGCCTCTTCCTATTCAACACACTTCATTTTTAAGCATTTGTAAGACTACCTGACGATGGCTGCGTAAAGCAAAATACAATGAATATGTAATATTTAGCGTTGCGTTATTCAGACTCTATAATCAATATTGATTTGATAAACACAATGGGATGATGGTACCTCAATTAATGGTATTGTCTATTTTATTGTGTTGGAGCTTTATCATACAGAAATCCTGCAACGAAAAGGCCATCCTATGACAGCTGCCATGCTCAGGGGCACAATAAAAAGGAACAAATATATTATCACCACTGGCACAAAACTCCAAACAGACTTCATAGTAAGTCAGTTTCCTTCCAATCTACATTACTTCCCCCAAGGTTTACTGTGACATCAAACTAAACCTTGGCTTCCAAGATTGGCCTTGTCCACTACATTTGAATAGACCAGCTAAACAAAAGAATTTTACTGTGAAAGCTTCAGTACGGTTCCAGCTTAAGTATTATTGTCATTTTTACTTTGTCATCATCATCATCATCATCATCATCTACAGTGGCAGCATGTAAGCCATTCCAGGTTTTTCTGTCCTTATGCTTGGTGGTTTCTATCTTCTTCTTTGTCAACCTACATCTATTCTGCTGGTGGGCAAGTATTCGTACATTGCCTTGGGAATGTGCGTATCATTCATTCTCAATAAACATCTCACAGTAGTCAACAAACGTTTTGTCTGTTTGCATCTAGAATTCAGAGTGTACTGTCATTTACTGTATATATCTAGTTCTTCTATTATTTGTTCATTGGTTTCATGGTCATATAATGTGTATCCTGCAACTGACCTGAAAACTTTTAAACTGATGTCTCAGTTCTCCTTTCTTGCTGTTTTAGCAAAAGTCCAGTTCCCTTAGCCACATAGGACTATTGATACTGCCACTACTTATATTATTTTGTGTTTCCTTATTATTTGTTTTAAATATATGTAAAATTGTCCTGCATAATACATTAAAACATTTGTAGCTTATTATATACAACAGTATTACCATGTATAGGATACTCTACATCTGAGGTAGATTAGTTCTTTTATTTGATCAGTTACTTTGTTTTCAATAATAATTTTTGCTCTAATATTCACTTTCTTTATATGCAAATACACTTCTATTTTAACAGAAAAGAATTTTAAAGATGTGTTCTTTACAATCAATATTTAATACATATATGATGCCTGCTGTGGTCGTCTTCTGTTTTAGCAATTACCTGATTGCCAAAAAAATAAAATAAAATAAAAAATAATATTTAAAAATACCCTGACAAATTTCGATGTGACTCCTTAACTTATTCTGTCACCGTCTTAAAACATTATTCATACAGCATACATGTTAAAATATGGTGGATGATAAACTTTTCCCTTTAAAATGCAACTTTTGTATCCATACATGCGATTTCTACCACTGCCATTAAATGCTGCAGAAAACATTTCCTAGTCAATAATTGCCACAGTTTACCCCCGTCCTGCACCAGATCTATCCAGTCCATGCCCCTCATCATATTTCTTGAAGATCCACATTAATATTGTCCTGCCATATATGCCTAGGTCTTCCAAGTGTTTTATTCACTCAAGAGTTCCCCACCAAAACACTGCATACACCTCTCCTCTCCTCCATATCAGCAACATACCCTGGTAATCACATTCTTTTTTATTTTATCACCCAAATAATACTTGCTGAGGAATACATATCATGAAACTCCTCATTAGGCAATTTTCTCCATTGCCCTGTGACTTCATCCCACTTAGGCCCAACTTTCTTCCTCAGCACTCCATTCTTGAACACCTTGCCTTGGTTCCTCCACTCTTATTTGACTGACCAAGTTTCACACCCATATAAAACAACAGACAAAATTATAGTACTGTATACTTCAACCTTCATATTTTTCAACAGACAACTGGAAGACTGGAAGAAACACTTCTGCACCAAATGGTAGCAGGTATACCCCATGTTCAATTAGCTCTTGACTTCTTCATGAATGCAATTTTGATTTCATAGGGTTGTTCCCAAATATTAATCTCTGTTCACAATCACAGTAATAATACAAAATGATAAAGTAATAATATAAAATAATAAAGTAACAATATAAAATAATTCATGCTGGTTACTATAAAAGGCCTGGTTTACAACTACATGGACATTAGAGCATTTACATTAAAAAATAAAAAAATATATAAATTGTCACATTTCTCTTTATTGTTTGAATTTAATAAGTCCTCATTTCTATGCTGATTACAGACAGTCTCTTCACAAACTTAATCCAGATGGTATTCCTACATACTGATTAAGCAATATTTTCAAAGACTGCAGACACTCCAGTATATTCTGTACTGTGAGAGTGCTGTTTGAGGTGTGTAAGCTTCCTCTGTAATTAAAATCTGAATACCATTTCTAATTTGTTCATAAATTACAAAAAACTAATGCCACACACCTCACAATGCTGAACAGGAAATTTGTCAATCAGTTCAAGAGCTAGGGACCCTTTAAATTTAAGTGACTGGGACCTACACACTGTTGTGTAGTTCTGATAGAATTATTGAGTACTCTGAGAATTTACATAACTACACACTTATAACATTAAAGTCTTATTATTACAGCTATTTATAGGCACTATGTTTTAATTTTGGTAATGTGACGATGATGTTTTTGAAGGAGGAGTGTGGTAACAAGCAATAATTACGAATGGGCATATATATATATATATATATATATATATATATATACACATACATACATATATTTGTACAATAAGATACACTTTCACTCACCATCACATACTTGGGACTTCAAATTAAATTTATAACCTGATGGGCACTTTGCTGAACTATAGTCATTTGTTACTGGTCCATCTGCAACACAAAGCAAGCAACATTCTAAAGCATGTTCCTCTCAGGTGTGAGAATGTGCTGTCTCTTATATTAAAGATGTTATATTTACAAATTGCTGTATTCACACATATAAAATCACAAAATTTCCAGCATGCATAATCAATATTTCTTACAACAAACACACATAAAACTGTCCTGCAGGACCCCAATCATCAGTGTTGTATTAGTGAGTCAATCAATACCTGTTCTTGTTGTGTAATGTCACTGTCATTACTTTTTATTTCTTATTTCTTTGCTCTTACCTAATATGAGTTCACTTCATTTAATACCTAATGTTAATTTCAAATTAAACTGCTGCTAATCATACCAAGTAAACACACATCAGCATGTGTGCTAGACATTTACATTACTTTACTGTTACTGACACATGAATGTATCATCTCAGATTATGGTACCTCTATAACGTTTATGTCACTAATAACATAATGTTTAAAACACTCTCCACAAGAGTTTTAAATAATGCATGCCTTGTGTAAAATAATAATTAGTATATGTTAAATTGGATATGTGCCAATGATTTGCACCGACAAGTTTCGCTGGGTGTAATATAAAAGTATGGCATGATAATAAATTTTCAACTGAAGATCTAGGAATACAGCTGACTGGACAGATCATGCTGCCTGTCAATCAGTTAATACATATCTGATAAACATTTTTTTTAAGGTAGCTGATGAACACGACATGAAACCAAGGTTTCAATCAATATATGCTGGAAATCTGCATAAACAGAATTACAGAACTATAACACTTACAGCAATATATACGCTAAAATGAATTAGAAAGATGACATGACTACCTTCATCTCTCCGAGGAAGAAATGGCTTTGCAATTGAACCATCTGGATTTACACATGAATAACTGCCAGGTTCATTACGACATGCTTGATCATCAGAATCACACACATAAATTCCCAAAGCACATTCATCAATATCTGTAAACCGAATTCATATTAAACAATATTCAGTGCTTTAATGTGGCATAAATACTGCATTCTTTCTACAGATTAAACTAAACCATTTAAGCTACACTAAATACTGTGAATGATAGTGACTGCACTTAATACATTTAAAGACACAGAAACAACAACATGGACACTGAAACCATTTATAAAATTCAGGAAAATTGACGAGGCTCAAGTGATAACGCAGTTTAAAATTTCATTAAGGTCCATTCATTTGTTCTGGAGATGTTACATGTGTATTCATAGATGCACCCCTTAACAAATTTGTTGGTGCATTAGATCCCCACAGCTCATTATGGCTTCTAGTAAGCAGTGGGGATCTAACAAAGCAGGTTACTTTACACAAAGATTTTAACTGAGCATAAGGGACCTACTGCAAGGGATCACTTAACAACAAATTTGTTGAATAATATGCCTTGCCAACCCAACTACCCTGAAGATGGCATTTTTACATACATGGAATCATCTCCAAAACTGTACTAATGGTATTGGTAGTAATTTTCATACAATGGCAAGACATAATGTTTTGATGTAAACAGTCACTACAATGATGATGTGGAAGATGAGGTACAGAAATAATAAATTACGTTCATCAGTATAAGGTGTGGATGAACTTCAAAGGAGTCCACAGTTTGCCAGTACCAATTAAACTGAACAAAACCTAGAACTGATTTAACTACAGTCTTCCATAAATACTTGCAGATATGAAATGACATTCTAATTCCCAATGAGCAGCTTACAAACTGTTTTTGATCTATAATTCAGACAACACTGAGCAGGTCAAATCATACTTTATAACATACAGCAATACAGATTTATTATTATCATGCTGCTGGACAGTAGGTGCAATGGATCTTTGTACAGTAGGTTACAGAACTTACCTCTACAGCTTCTTTTATCAGCTGCCAACTCATAACCTGGATGACAAGAACACTCAATTGCAATTCCTGTGTCCAGACACTTATGAGCACAGGGATTGTTCATTTTGCACCTAACAAAACAAAAACAATATTATGTTCTGAAGAACACTGTCTTCTGGCATATAACACCACACAGTCTGGTAAAACCTTACTGATGTTTTGGAGCAGTGCTTCCCAAAGAGGGTTCTGCAGAACACTGGTAGGGGCTCCATGAGAAATCATAGGATACATAAAAATTATAAAATAGTGCAAAAAATTTCAAATAACCCTTGAAATATCATGGGAATTTCTACCCAGCAATTTGTAATACTGGAGTATTCTCCATGCTCTACCAACTGCCTCTTTGTTGTTTGGTCTGTCAAAGCATTCACATGCTGGGGTTCCTTGGGATACAACAAAATTATTTTAGGGGTTACTCTACAGAAGAAGGGTTTGGAAACACAGTTTGGAGACATGCTGCTTACTCCCTTCTTCCCAGCATCATGCCAGGTTGTTTTGGCCCTGAACCCTCCTGGTTCCACTGTCTCTCAATAACTCATTTACAGTGTTATGCCGTTTACTCCTGTCAACATGTGTTACAATGATTTCTACCATGTGGCTTATTTTTCTATTTAAAGATGAGGCAACATTTTCCTCCAAAATATCAGTAACTTTATCCCAGACTGCATCACATCACCATCTACGAGACTTCTGTATGGTCACAACTGTAAGAACCTCAACCTTACACATATTTTGTTAGATCTGAGGTTCTCACATTAGTACTGATGAAGATTCAAATCATACTGGCCATGATACTGTGTCAATGGGTAAAGAGTGACTGATGTTTTGAAGAAGCTTACTGCCGCCATAGTCAGGGTTAGTTAGTCCCACTATCAGATCCTGCAGATGGAAGCAATAAATTACTCAGAAGCATTCAACACTACTTACAAACTGGTATGGCAAAATATCTCACAGGACTTCAACCGTACATTTTACTGTTCATAACAACACTGAATTATATACCCATAACTCACATGTCAAACTTTTAGTGCTCCAGTATCCTCAATACATACTGAACTGAAAGGCCAGTGTTTTTAAATGTTGGGTTAAACTGAATAATATATGTACGTATGTGGAAAATATTTTTGAATGGTAACTCACTCACCACTCACACTTCAATCATGGTTTCTTGTTTATATTACTTCAGTAAGAGTATTGTATCATTTTAGATCAGAAGTTTTATTTGTATTTGTATCTGTATTTATTCACATTCCATAAATCTTGACAACCAGATGTGGAAATAGTCACAATTACAATAGGCAACATGCCCATAGTATAAAACTTCTTACATCTAACACAGTCAATATATACATCAGGCT
>Ga0123355_10005949_pt1 | contig 17977 bp, 11 predicted proteins | sample TergutEmb28metaG_3_FD_89872 | JGI IMG/M metagenome (GOLD analysis project Ga0123355, IMG submission 89872) | Embiratermes neotenicus P1 segment gut microbial communities from Petit-Saut dam, French Guiana - Emb289 P1 | ecosystem: Host-associated > Arthropoda: Insects > Digestive system > Gut ... | reverse complement strand
TATATCACATGCATGTATGCAAGTCAGTAGCGATCCCTGACCTAGATATCAGATAACAGCATAACATCTGCTCTTGTAGAGACGAGAGCATTTATGGAAAGGAAAATTTTGGGATCTTTGATGAGCTGCAGAACTAAATATTTGTGTAATGTGGTGCATTTGAAGCTAAGAATCCCTGTTTTGTGTCAGACATATATTGCATACTGCTGATCTAAACCAAAAAAAAAAAAGTTTTATTAAATTTTAAACTATAATTTGTCTACATTCCTTCAGTTGTATTTTCTGGTAACACGGAATATTCTTTACGGGTTGTTTCCCATAAATTTTTAGAGTTCACGAATAGTTGAGGCAAATCTATAGTGTGTGTTGTCTTTTTCACTTTTGCAAGCCATGTATGTCGTAGCTGAAGAGAAACTGTTGTATGACGTAAGATTTCTTTGACATCTTCTGAGATATGGATTTCACTTACGTTATATTTTGTAGAGCACAAATTGGATTCAATCCGTCAGAGGGATTAACTTTTAAACCCATTTCCCTTCATCTCGAAATATTTACCAGACAATAAGTATTTGTTGGTGTATATGTCTTTGTAGCCCTCATTATGATTAACCTTTTACAGCCTAGTGGTTAAATGATGTAACAAAACGTTTAATATTTAACATTTGTACGCTCTGCCACACTCTATTTATGTGTTTTATATTTATCTGAGAACAAACAGCGACTTGTGCCAATTACACCATAAACTGATTGGTTTTTTATAACCGTGATGAAAAGTGTTTAGAGCTCGGTACGGGCTGAGTCTTTAAATAAAGCAGTCTGCGCTTCGTCTGTAAAGGTTTAATTCCAAAGTTAGTTGAAAATCAGTCACCATTTAATAGTCAGTATGACCTTATTTTTACAGAACAATTTACAGGATTGACGATAGTTATAATAATTCACCTACGAAATGGAGGGAAGTGCCTCAGTGTAGGCCAAACCCCCTTCCTTATACATTCTTTCCAAATCACTAACCGTTATAGTTTTTACTGTGGCACAGCAGCCAACTCGGGTCTAAACCGTCACTGTTGAGGTTTCTAGATTACACACAATTAGACACAGATATACACCGCACAGGACTCCTCCGGACGAGTGATCAGCCCGTCGCACAGGGCGGTAACTGCACAACACGCAACAGACACAACAGAAAATCCATTCCCTCAGCGGGATTCAAACACTCGATCCCTGCAATCTAGCGGCTGTAGACTTATGCCTTAAACTGAAAGACTACCGGGATAGCGTAGTTGTTATAACGACTCGCTACGAGATGGACGGTCAGGAGACCGAACCCAAAGGGGGCCGAAATATTCCAAGCCCGTCCAGATCGACCCTGGGGTCCAACCAACCTCCTGTACAATGGGTATCGGATGTCTTTTCCGGGAGTAAAGCGGCCGGGGTGTGACGTTGACCACCCACCGCGATCTAGCGCGTAGGTTAAAGGAAGTAGAGCTGTGCCTCTACTTTCTTTCTGGGCCTTCATAGCCTATTATAGGGTACGATTTACGTTTACTTTTTACCGGGCCAGGTCACCATTCTATTGTTTAACGATATTTATTATTAACGACCAATAAAATAGTGAAATATGAATAATTCAATGATCAGTAAATTCGACAATTTACTTTCCGTGTTTGTTCTGAAAATCTAGCAACATTATGAATAGACAGTAGGTTTAGGCTGTCTGTGAAATTTCGGTCTACTTCTTTCCTGAGCACATAAAACATATTTAATGATATGTTTCTCATCTAAAGCCATAAATCGTATCAGATATTCTGATAAATGTAGTGCAAGATTACGTAAACCGTAAGATGTAGGTTCTGTGCTTGTATCTCTGTACCTTGTGTTTCTCCAAATTTGTCTTCCGTACCGAAATGTAATTAGGACGACAAAAGCAAGTAAAATATGATGGGCGACTAATGCAGCAAGAATGGGAAGGATGACAAATTTATACTTCATTATAATCAGAAAAACTCATTTGAAGACATCTCATGCGAAGCATGTAATTCAGTTGTAATTCAATATCAGAGGGATTTTTAGTAAATAAGGCATAACTATTTACTTCCTAGGTAGTAGGGGCCAGTGGTTTTCTATTACGCACATGATAATGCAACAGTTGAAGTGTTCATGTCTTCTCAAGAAGTACTCTGCTCTGTGCAGCCAATTTATTTCCCCTGCTTACTATTTCTCCCCTCCACGAAATATGACTTACTTCTAGCGCCTTCTTTTCATCGCAAATTTTGTTTTCTGTGTACTGTTGTTTCTTTCTTTTGTAATGAAGTACATGACTGTATAGCTGTCATTATCCATTCTGTACGAGGTTGTTAACGAGTTTTATTTATAACGATTTCTTTTTCATTTAATGAATAAGTTTCGGTCACACGATCATCCTCAGGGAGCACATATTGTTCCTTGCTAAAGTTATAATTTAAAACATTCAGTGAATTACTTCGTTATGTCAACTTTGGTGCTGTGGCAGCATGTCTCTAAGTAGAAACTATGTTTATTAATTAGACTGTTAACACAATATAGTAAGTAAGGATTGAATATTATACGCAAATAATTAGGCTATCCGGATTGAAGCTTGAGTTATATATACATATACCGCGAACCCCCCTCATACTCATTGAACTACTTCCTTTCCTACGTACGGGATTGCAGATAGAAGGTTTGTAATTACAGTTGCACCTCAGAATGATATTTGTCCTCATGGTAATACATATCATATGAATGCTGTTGCTATGGTTAAGAATAGGATTACTACCCATACTGACCATGTGTGTATGACGTTGTATGATCCGTAGTATATATATATATATATATATATATATATATATATGTGTGTGTGTGTGCGTACATGTGTTGGTGTGTGTAATTAAATAAATTACAGAAGGCACGGTGCAATGATAAAAATAATGAATAAGTATTTGCTGTTGCTTGTGTCCTTTTAATAGACCTGTATTAAAATCTGGTAAGTGCTTGAAACTTTTCACAGTTTCATTTCACCTGCTTGAATTATAATAATACTTTTACTAGCTCAAGCAAGATAAAGTCCTTTATAACAGGACCGCAACTGTTGCCAAATTATGAAGATATTCCTCACGTCTGCACCAACTAACACTCCTAAGTCTCAACGTACGAGCGTGACTTGGTTATCAGATAGGATCTACTACTTTCGGGACCAGAAAAACGTTATATACTGAGAATGGAGAGACATCGTATGGAGAATGAGTACGAGAGTGTGTGATTTCTTCGCTTACTCTACAACGACCTACAAGAAGAAAGTTTTCCAATAAAATAATAAAAGTAAAAGTAGGACAACCCCATCGCACTAAGTTTGAATCAGACTTGTTCCCTCGTACAAACGAATAGGGGCCGCGCTGCAAACTGCTGGGACCTCACTGCGTGAGTAGAAACTGAACGTTTGGGTTGGGTCGATAACTCGAGCTCAGCTGCGAGGGTTGGCACGACGCAACGCGACGCGAAAGCAAGCAGGAGGTCGGTGTGGAGACTACCAGTTGGAGACGAACCGCCCATCGTTGTGTACGCTGTGGAGTGTCCCAGTGCCACGTCAACCTCGCTAGCCTGCCACCTAGCCCACCGACACGGTACTATTGGTTGTTGAGACTCCGCGCGCTACAAGCCGCACTAACATAACCTACAATAACAAACTCCTCTGGTGTGTATATGCATGTTTGTTCATCATGCATCGGGTGAATGAAGTACGTATTATTGGTGTACACTAGTCGTTGAATGCGGAATTAGCGGTGGCTGTGTGACACTGACGGATTCGTAACAACTTTTTCGTTATTGTTTTTAGTCGTTTAGTGAAGTGTAACACAGTTCTAAATTACGCAGAAATTTTAACCCAACAACAGTAGATTTAGACTTTTCTCACAAGAAAGGTTCTCTTTTCATAAGGAGTTCCGTTATTAAGAAACCTACTCATAAATCGTGTGGTGATGTAAGATATCTCGAAACTTTTGTGTTTAATTTTGTAGATACAATGTGAGTGCTGGTGTCTTCTGTCGGTCGTTGGTATTTGAAGACGTTAAAGATGTGTCTAATACAAACATGTAAACACAAAATATACTCTGACATATTACTCTAATATCTTAATTTAGTGTTAATGTGAAATGCAGCATACATATTTCGGAATTACAGTAACGTATCTTATTTCCTGAATGATACTCTCTTGTGTGTTACATTTGACTGTTGCATGTAAAATAAGACTGAACGCAGAATAATGCGATTGACATGACTAGCGGAAAATCGGCTTCATTTTCCTTGCTGGTCGTGACTCGAGACCCGGGCAAAGAGGAAACGCTGGGCCCCCACAGTGTAGTGTTGTTGCACAGTGATATGTGTTCGGTCTTGGGGCAAATCCGCTTCTGACTAGTACTCACTCCTTTATCTACGGTCGTAGAATTTTATTAAAAATTCTGACATTTTCCTCTTCGTACGTATAGCTGTACCTGTTATGTTGCTTAATGTTATTAAAGTGAAAAGGGCATGTGAGGAGTTTTCAGAATGCAAGTGATGTAAGATATTCGGCATTTTACTAATGGTGTTACCATATTTGTGTGTGAAATTAGTGAGTGACCGTGCGTAATACGTAATGACACGTGAAGACTTGATTAACCTGTGAGTTTATATTTTCGCTGGAAGTTTTACATTAACCTGAACCTGCGATATTAACCCTTGGACGAACGACGATGGTGGCTGCTGGTGAAGTAAAGGAAGGCACTTCTGCCAGGAAGATGTCATCAATCATTCTCCTTCTCCTGCTCTACTGTCGAGACTCAGGTAGGGTGTCATCTTAACTGCTGTGCTTTGACAAATACGTCTAACAGACGAATTACTGTCTCAACATTCTACGACGTATAAGGTAATGCCTGCAGTTTATGCTAATATGATAGGTCTTATGGTGTAATATGTATTACCACAGCTGTAGAAATTACACTTTTATACGCAGTGACCCTTCTGAATACCTTTTAACGACTCAATGGATCGTGTAGAGCACTACTATATTTGCTCAGTGGCATTACCGCAGTAGTCAGTTCTGATAACCGTCGGTCCGCATTTGACGCCCCGTAGTTCTCGGAGCCACACAAGAGAAAACATTTTATATTGGAAGTAGCATTTCAGACGCAGTAGTATGACAGATTTTTAGATAAAATCTGCACTGAATAATAACAGAACAACGTGTACTGAATAATATCAGACGGGCATCGTTTTGCGAGCTTTGAGTTTCTCAGAGGGCTCTTGAAGAAAATTCAAATGTTCAGGGACATGATGCCGTATCAGTTTGTAGATAACTACCCACGTTTCAGATTACCGTACTACCTCCTTCTTCTTGGTAGCCCAAAGGGAGTGCAGAGTCCGTCTCTTAGCACTACTATGACGATGGAAACAGTACCCACCACCGAAACACCGGTCAGTCTTTGACAGAATACACGGTATCATACTCCAAATTAGTTGAATATTCAGTCATCATGGTTTTAAAAATTAGTGCCTTAAATGTTATAGTGTCAATCATGTTTGTAATCTGCGCACTGTATTAACGTGCGACAGACACACTGCACTTTCACTGCTCGTATGTTCAAAAAGCTTGGGAACGACTGATGGAAAGTATGTTTAGCACATGACAATCTCTTTTAAAGCACCGTGAAAATTGTCCTGAATGTGTCTTTACGATTGTGTGTTAGAGGTTTGCATTTATTCGGTATACACTATTTGTGAATAGTGTCAGTGTGGGTCGGAATTTTTTTAATTAGGCTGGGAACGCTTACTGCCACATCCTTTCAAGTTCACTATTCACATAGTCATACTGAGAGTCGCGTTGTATAATTTGAGATATTAACATCGGTAAATAGACATTAAATGGATAAGAACATGATTTGGGCAATGTTAAGCAGCACTGAGTCCTTTTCCTCTCTGCAGCTTACCCCATTAAACAGATATACACGTTTCTTTCCATAGCTTCATTTGTCTTACCTGAAGTTCGTTTGGGTATATTAGGAGCGCCTGTGGTAAACATAAGTAAAACGCCTTCGGACTTGCATCTTTGAAGGTTATGCACGTGGGGACACGTGCTGCAGTCTTCATCTTTACTGTAACTTTCGGATGTAGTATAGGTTATTTGGCGTAGGTTTACTGGCTTCCGTGAAGCTTAGGGAACGAGAGGTGGAGGTCAGTTCCGGCATTCGCCTGGAGTAACTGAAGCAAAGTACGTGAACCATCAGTAGTAGGCCCAGTCGACTAATAATCGAAACTGGTTGCTCCCGAATGCAAGTCGGAAACTGAACCCTCATAGTAGTCATAGAAATGATTTCATGAATGATTTCAAGTTAAGTTTTTTAAATTTTATCTGTTACCTGGTATTTCCGATTACTTTTAACTTTAAATTATGTATTTCACTATTTAAGTTGTTGTAATGCGCTAAGAGAATAGAGTCTTTTTAGAAATAAGAGGGCCTTCTATTCCGGACCTTATATACTGAGGGACAGAACCCACTTACTTCTGATAATAACACTGTTCTTCGCCCCATGCGACGAAAATTGGTAGGTGTACATTTGACCATTATTTCTTTTAGTTAGATGTTTGGACGCAATATTTTTAATGAAGAATGCATATGCTTGTCATTTATAGAAGCCTGATATGGCCAAGTATCACGTATGTAACTGCATAATCATCATACACAAAGCAACCATTTCATCATAGAACTGTTAATTAAATGGTGGATTGAATTTATTTCTGAAAGAGATAGACAAATATATTTTAATCAACTCTTGGCCATTTTTGTATTTGTGTATGCATAATTGGTTTGTTAAAGTACGGAGTATTCTTTTTACACTTCTGTTTGTAATTACGCCAAGCTCCTTGATAATGGCCCAAGCGGCGGAAACATATAGTAAATATCTGTCTTCATTAAACGAACGTTCATTGCACCACTTCTCACACACAGAGTTACACTGCTTAAATAATACCCTGACGTATTTCGGGCGCTTCGGCGCCATCTTCAGGAAGCCCATTTAAACTGTTAAATCTTCTGACACCCGTCGGAGTATTAGTTGAACGGTGTAACTTGGTTTATTGGAAGTGGTGCATTGAAGCTTGGTTTGACGAAGACGGATAATATGAAAGTAAAACACGGCGTGTACAGTATTAAGATGGAGATAAATTATGCACAATTAACGGTTTGTCACTACAGAGTTTACTTTTTATGTTTTGTTGACCGTGAATCTCCATATATCTGTGTAATAAAAACCAACTAGATGCACTATTTATCCTCAATTTATTTCGGGAACAAATTACTTTTCTAAATTTTGCGATTACCATTTGGGATTAGATAGTGGCGTGACAATTAACTTGAAACAGAAATTAAGCCTAACTACAGAATTGGTGAACACTATTTGAACTGGTGTAATTTACTTGTATATAACTTCTGTATATATGAGTAAATAATAGAACTTGTGAAACTAGTTACAAAAATTGTCACTGACCGTGCTATATAGCCCGCACCGCACCGAATACCTAGATAGTCACGGAGCCTCCGACTTACGGCTACAGCTACCATTCATTCCCTGTCCCCTTGGGAATTCTAGGTTAGGCCTAACAACGGCCGAATTAAGCTCGCCCAAGTTACCGCACTACATAAATTATTTGACTGTTTGTTGGCGGGCCAACAGACAGTCAACTGAAAAGCACAACACGTACCAATTGTTGTATATATACAGTATATCTCCTGATGATGGGCTACAAATATGCCCGAAACATGTAGAGGTTGATTGACGAAATAAACTGAGGATAAATAGTGCATCAAGTTGGCTTTTATTACACAGAAGTGAATTTTGTTGGTTTAAATCCTTATGCACTATAAATATAAAGCTCTACTAGTGTCTTGTACGTTGACCAGTCTCATAGGTTATTGTAACAACGTTTCGAAAACCGGGTTTGTTTATGTCTTCAGCTGGATTGGATGAGGAGGAGAAAGATCGTAATCTGCTTATCCTAATCTGGCACTGTGGTCCAGCGACAGAGACGAGCTATTTCGTATGAGTTCACAAGATGAGAATTCTTCTGCCCATTTTCCACGCGAGAAAGAGAAGACAAAACTTTCAATGCCTTGTTGTGCAGTAATTCAATACGAAGAGAAATTTTCGAAACAATAGATACGTTCGTTGAATTACCTCGCCCTTAGAGTGAACTTAAACTGTAGCCACTGAATAAGGATAACTGAGGTCAGCATTGTAAAATTAATGACCTGGACAATGAAAAAAATTGACTGATAGGAGGAAATGTTCTTTGACAATGAATCGAATTTGGTAACGTACTTTTTAAAGTGTGCTATATAATAACACTCCCAGCTGCTAAAATTGCATAGGATTGTCGACATGTGTATTTCGCTTTTAATGGAAAGTTTGAATTTTCACCTGGAGGGAAGAGAATTAATAAGCCTAATTATACTAATCAAAATTTTAATTTTGACAACTTTACAAAAAGCCAGATTGCCAAGTAGCGTCAGACGCTTCTTTAGTATCCGAGAATACAACACCCATAAAGATACTTTAATTATCACACCAACTAATGCAATTACGTAAAATTTCTCATTAAAACATTTAAAATCGCTCCAACATATTTCGATCCTAAGATCATCCTCAGGGACCTACGTTGTTCATTGCTAAAATCATTTTAAAAACACTCATTAATTAATTCCTTGTTTTAATAGGGTGCTGTGGCAACATGTCATGTTGTGTAAGGGTACGTCGTAGAGAATGCGCCTGACTATAGGTGGCGTGGTGTGTTACGTTGCAACGTAGTTGGTGTGATAATTAAAGTGATTCTAAAAAATGCACGGTGCAACAATAAAGAACCATAAAGATAGTTGTGTTGAAATTTAGTACCAATGATCCATAATTTTCACGTTGTGTCGTGCACGAAAACCAAAATCGCTCACAGGTGGCACTTTTACTTTTGCGACTGTGCGTTTGGAAAATTCTTAGCATAATATATGACCAATAGAGTCGCCGTAGTGAATAAGAAGCTAATAAAACGGAAATATTGAGGAACCTTGGAGCCCATGACCGGTTTGGGCATTGTGATTGTTTTCGAATCCCTTCCGTGTCACAGCTGAATACAGTGACAGAATAAATGTGTCACATATACGAACGGTCTCCTTTGTTTTTAATTCCATCGGCTCCACAGGCCCTTCAAAGTTTTATTGATATTCCTTTTAACCATGCCAAGAGGTTTCACTCTGGTAGGCACATTTCTCTGTACGTTTCAGACAGGACTATGGACACTAGCCTCTGCCCGATCTTTTGTGTCCTTCGTTAGAGGCGTTACGAAGTGTGAACTGCTTATCCCAACAACAAAATATTGCGCTCGTTTTGCTTAAAATAAGAAATTTGAGGCCTTAAACAAGTGCTACGGACTGCTGCTGGTGCCCTTGGTTAATAAGGGACTTTGAAGTAGGCCAGTTAGTTTTGATGTGACCTCCCAATTTCCTAGCTTTGTTTCCGACCGTTAAAATGCTTTCCTTCGAGACATGTCTCAGATCGGTTTTGTGACCTATGTAATTGTTATTTTGCATTGTGTATCTCCGGTTTTTACTACGATTTTTACAACCCCTGTTCATGTTAATTCAATTGATCTGTACCAGGAAGATCGTTATTTCTGTACGAAAGTGATTTCCACTCTCCGTAGCAGTTATTTCGAGGCCGTAGAACGGAACGTTTTAGCGGCTTCTTCCTCCGAATTGATTTGGTTCATATTTAAATTAATTCAGAGGAAAAGCATTGAAACCTTCCGCAATCTGTGAATTTTGCTATACAGCTCGAATAATGTCTAACTGGAACAGGATCCAGTATGTGAAAAATGATGGCTAGTTGATCCGATCGAGGCTGTCATAGACCACGACATCTGACAAACGTATATTTGTAATTAAACAGAATTTCGAACACGTACCCTCTCCTCGAGAGCGAGTTGTAAGTGGGACATGTTAGCGCTGAAATATCGCTACAGTTTTTATCAAACAGATGTACCAGCTTCTCATCTGGTGTGTTAGGAACTGCGCTTTCACACAGTAGGTGCTTCGCATTCAGATCATCTGTCAGTATTCATTTACAGCTCAAGTTTCAGGGCGCAATGGTGTCTGTATTACGTCATGCTCGACGTGGGGAATTTACAGCTTCTAGTCGGACACCTGTAACTTCTGGTGAAAGGAGGTGAAGTAGGTCTAGGTGCTTGTGGGGCATGGCTTCTGTGACTGCATGGTCGCTTCCACCTTTCATAAGCGGGAAGCGTTGCGTGTGATAAAGGTAATAGTTTGGAATAAAAACCTCCCGTAAGGTTTCAAGTATGTTGGTGACAACGGAGCCACATCGTTTTCTAATTCTTGCGGCTGCTTAGTGTGTTCATAGCGCTGCTCCCAGAGGCATTTGTACTAAATGCTAAGAATCAGAGACGCCTATGAAGATTAGTGGCGACTTTATTTCATGAAGCCCAAGACTATTTATGTAATTAACACCTTTTTATCTCTTCTCAAGACATAGCGCCATTTAGCCGTGTCATAATTTGCTGGGCTACTGACAAGACCAAGCTTTTCATTAAAAGAATCGCTTCCTATACAGCGACCCTGGACTCACTGGCCATCCTTAACTGGAATGCTGTTGCTGCTTTTCAGACTGGATCGTTATCATGTCCGGCTTCGGGTACTGTGTTTGCCGGACTCGAAGTTACTGTTGCTCTCAACAGTTGCCTTTTCTTAACGCCGGTGCTAAGGATCTACCAGAGGTTGCCCATTTCCAGATGCATGATCTCCCGGTCTGTACAGTTTCCGCTCTTTTCTGAAGTTTTCTCCACTCCATTTCTTCCTTTGGGCAACAGCAGCACTCTGTGTTTGGATAGAAAAGGTTCCCTCCCGTCTATGTGCATTAATTTCCTACAGCTGGTCATTGACTTGTCATTCGTCGTCTCGAGGCATTCTTGTGCAAGTCGCCGCATCGTAAGAGGTCAGTTGGCTCAGACATGGCTGAAGTTTCGGCAGTTAATAACACTGTTTGAGACCTGTCAGATTCACATATATGGTGGTAAAGATAAAACTGCTAAGTTGGAAAATGTGACCAGGAATTTCGGGCGGTATGCAAATGGACGGGTCACATTGGTGTGGGGGTTATGATTTAAATTTGAATTTGCGATGTGTCAAATTTGAATCTCTGCCGGGATACTAGTTGGGGTTTACTTTAGTTTTCTCATCCTTCCAGACAAATGCCGGGAGAGAACACTTCCAAATCCTTTTCAGTTACACTAAACTATCATCATACATTTATACTTTGTACAGTTTGAGCTACTTACTGTTTCTTTATATGGGCGGACGCGAGGAAGTTCTGTTCGTTTCCATGGTGTTGTGAAAAGCAAGATTTTCTGCCTTCAAAGATGTACTTATTCCTCTACTTTTCTAAAACATATTAGGCTTCGTAGTCTGAAGTTTTATCAAAACTTTGTAAGAAAATGTTCCCTGTATGTACCACCTTGTTTAAAGTTAAAGAGCATTTTGCCACACAGCCTGCACACATGTTTTCCTTGGAATATCACAATTGGTGCCAAGCATATACCTAAACAGTGTTAAGAGAAACATTCTGTCTTCTGTGAAGTGCACCAGACGAATGACATATTTTAAAGGATTCACCTGATTCGTATACTAATTATGCTGTATTAGGAATGTCCCTGATTTTGTGTCTGTCAGCATATAAGAAATTTCTCATGGTCTCTCCAACCAAGTACGTAAACAAATGATTCTTCCTGTTTCTGAATACTAAGTACCTCTTTAGCCCTCATAAATGTGCATGCACCTGCAACGATAAAGGAAGGATTACTTTGTGTATGCCTTAAACATCTGGCATTCTTTCTGAAATTGTTATTTTTTTATCTTTATTTCTTGTACTTTGCTGTGGCACAATATTTTGTCTTCATATCTAATTGGCCTTAACATAAATTTTCACATAAAAATATTACTATAAATTTAAAACGAAATTCTAGATAACTCACACTGTAAATACGTAAAGGATTGCCCCTTAACTAACTATACGGAGTAGAGTCCTTCTTGAGAAGTTACCAGATTCTCAGCTGGTCAAGATATTCCCCTCATTTTATGGAACCCGAAGGTTCATTACAGCGTTTATAAGTGCCCGCCCCCTATCCTGTGCCAGATCAATCCAGTGTCATATATGACCAATAACTGACTTTATGAACTAAAGTTTCAGCACATCCGGAATATTTTTAAATTATCGTCAGTAACAAGTCTTACAACATAGATGAAGATTACTTGAACTGACAAGTCCTCTGACCTATAAGGGGATTAGTCTGCAATTTCGGATGAGTTATATTTGATAAGTTGTCTGTGTCAAAGGTCTAAATAATAAGCGTGAAGCTATGACGTCAATATGACGCATGGGTCCAAATGTAAGACTCAGATAATAATTAGGGTTTCGACCAATAGCTTCACAAGGCCACACGCAAGACTGCTGTATATTTCTAACACGACACCTCTCTACCCTCTATATAAAGTATTGTAATTGTACCACAACGGGGATACCGGTCAACTTTCATCTGATATAATTCAGAGGTCATCTGCTGTAACTTTTCACAACATATCTACTGTGCTAACCTCTACAAGTGGACTTGGAAATTATTTCTTACCTGTCCTAACGGATCCATCTATCTGACTCCGCTCGGTCTTCAACAAGATCCTGCCTCCAGCTCCCTGGGATACAACAGAAGTTCACGTTCCCCCATCCGACTTCCTGATGATCCATCTTAATATTATCCTCCCATCTAGGTCTGGGTCTTCCAAGTGGTCTCAGGTTTCCTCACCAAAACCCTGTATGCACCTCTCCTTTTCCCCATACGCGCTAAATGCCCCGCCCATCTCATTCTTCTCGATTAGCTCAATTGCTCCTTACATTTTGTTAAATCTTTAAACGCCGAGTTAAATCCCATCTGCCATTTGCTGGCATTGTTAGGATCTCACCATATTCTCCACGTTAGCAGGATAAGGGTTAAATATGCATTAGAGTGAAAATGGTTCTGATGTACTTCTTGCGTTCGTATGCATCTATATTGCGTTATTTTAAAGAATGTGGCTCATGGTGAGCAGCTGATTGGACAAAGAATCTCTTATGGAATCCTGTAAACCAGATTATATAATGTGAATATAAAGGCGACCATTACATATTTTCCCACTACCAAAATGAATAAAAATACATTAAATAATTTCTGCAACGACACGCATTTTTTTGGCCCTGTGTTTGAAAATCTTGCTTTAAAACATAGAGTGTTTAAGTTCCACGAAGTAGAGAGCTAAATTATGTAAGGAAACATGAAAGAATTTGCATCCTTGAAATTGGCCTGATGCTAATTCATATGTATTCCAATGATATGGGATTTAAGCTAGATTTGTGCCCGGAGATTTGAAATGAAGATACAAACATTTGCTGAAAACTAGAGCGTATTTATAAATTTTTGCAAAGGCAATAAAAATGCGCAACACGTAAATTTTATTTCCATCTATTCTACGAAACTAGTGTGTGAAAGACAGCTGCACGGAGTATGTATAACATTGAATATAAAGCGCAACATAATAACTCGGGCTGTTCTAAACGTTAGCGACGTTGTTGATTATGAAACTGCAGTTAGGCTGCACATTGTTCAGTTTGAAACTTCTGAAAGGCCTACAGTAAATATGCATCAGATAGCTTAGCATGTTCATTGGTAAGTTGTAACTTACCTGTCAGTGTCCCATATAGTCAGATTCAATTTCAGGAAAAAATGTTTCTAAAATATTATCTGGGCATGTTGGTAGTACAAATATAAATATTTTAAACGGAATATTATTTGTATAAAATATTTTGTAGATTTGTTGTGTTATTACTTAAATAGTTTGTAAAACAATCTTAGCCTTGTTGTTTATCTTTGAGTTTTCAAAATTAAGTCCACTATTGTATGGCTGAATCTAATCCCGAATATTAGCCCTTTTAGTACTGAAATTCATCTGTGTATAAAATAACTATATAGTTCAGCCTGTCCGAAAACACACTTAGTAACGGGACGGATTGTGTCAGTCCTGTGCCACCTTCAGATTGGTATCCTGTTCACCGGACGGCCACCTACAGAGTGTGGTGATACCAGATGCTGTATAGTATAATTTTTTACCTCGTGATGATGAGCAGAATAGTGCTCGAAATATGTAGAGGAATAAAATATACTTATTATAAAACAAGAATTTGTGCATTAAGTTGGTCAGTTATTAAGATTATACTGAGATGCACGGTCAGCAAAACATCAAAATACTGGTGGTGTATCGCGCTACATAATAGTTGAACCTGATCCAGATTGTGTACACAATTTAAGACAATATAGAACGTCGTGTCTTTGAGGAAGAGCTGTTGGCGCAAACACACTGTGCATGTGCATCTACTCGACGCGTTACAACCACTTAAGTCGTGAAGGTTTTGTTTGAAGTAGGTTGTACACATAGGAGAGCGAGTTTGAAATCCAGCTTCCACTCTCAGTCCCGTGATGTTTCGGGTATAAAGCAATAGGTGATTCGGGAGGAAAGGCAATTATAGCGTATTTTCGGAAAGAAAAAATTGTCAAAATATTTCCCAACAAATTGTACAAAATTTAGGTTAGATTGCGGTCAACATTCCGTAGACTTATGGACCAGTAATAGAATAAAGAGAATAGCAACATCACCAAACGTTATAGTGTATTTGAAATAACGACCCGAAGAAGGAGATGTCAGATTAAATTGAAATGACCCTAACGTAGAATTGTTATAGCGGCCCCACCCCCCACCACCCCCCACCCCCGTTCCTTTGCAGAATATGGTCCAATTTGGGAAAGTGTTCATTGCGATACAGAGAGTAACAGTCCTTAAAAAGTGAAACTTCCCTGCAGTTACTCAGGGAAGGGCCCCTAAATATGAGAGCAGATGTCGAAATTGAAGAATTCCCTTAGTAGACGTTCGATAATATATCTTGTTTCATAACCACTAGGTATGTATTCTGTTAACCATGTTGATATGCCGACAATTGACTGCAAATGCTGACAGAATAGATGGAGCCACACCTTCACAGCCCATTCATTTTATTGCTGTTAGCGTGACTTCTTCTACTTGCTCATTGTAATGTTGTTGCACTTGATCACACGAAATGACATACGTTCGGTAGGACTTCCCTGGACGAGAGATCGGCCCATCGCAGAGGCCTGTACCAGCACATGACGCAGCATTCACTAGAAACAAACAACCATGCATCCAGCGAGATTTGAAATCGCAGTCCCAGCAAGAGAGCGGCCGCAGACCCATTCCCATTTTTTGCTGTGGTACTTAATTAAAATCACACTCTATACTAAACTTATGTTTTAACAAGTTCTCTAGTCTCGTTTCGACCTAATTCTTATGACAACTACTCAGGCGGCATTCTGCTTTGTGACAGTAACACTGAAGGTATCCTGGCGTCGCTAATGAAGGAGTGTGCATGTATCAGCCAGCCCGCTGTTTTCATAGGCTTCAAGCCAAATTTTTTTTGTTCATATTTTAGCAGTGATTTTCAACGGTTTTACTTTGCAACAAAGAGTCACGTAAATTGATTTAGTCTCTCTACTACCCATCATTTACAGTATATCCTATTTCCTGCAAATATAAGTTTAGAAGTAAATGTTTATTATTTTAAACGTTATTCGACAGGAAACTGTTTTCACCAGTTGCCGAATACCTAACAACATGAGGTTCACCAGCTTGGGAAACACAGCTCCGAGTTTATAGATACATTTTCACTGAGTCACATTCAATTTCATTTACTGCACTTGGGATTATATTGGATAAAGTACCAGAATTACGAAGTCCATTAATCCATACTCCCACAGTGTCATCGAAATTGAAATATTTTGGCAGATTAAATGAAAACTTGTCAGATAAATATTTCCCCTTTAATAAAAATTTGCTTCGGTAACAAATCGATCAGACAGTTAATCAAATACTTCTTCTTGAAATCTGATTAGAAGTTATAATACAGTTAACTAATCAGTCAATCAACCATTTTATCAGGCAGTCAACAGGGCGATCAGACCAGCATGTCCTGAAATATAAACATTGAAAACAAAATTGTTACTTTTGCTACCTGTTCTTATGCGTTGTAAAACGTATGCCGAAGTGACCACTGTATACACTATATAAGACTGTGCACGTAAATGCACACAGGCACGCAAATACGTAGTGACTATCGCAATTTCTTTTAACATTTCAGCGTAAATTATTAAGTTTACAATCCAGAATATTCCCCTTATGGTGAGGTAAATTCAGTCAAAAAGACAACTATAAATATATGGCTAAATGATGGTGTTTATTAGCAATAGAAAAACTACATATTCCGGCCTATAGCGGCCATCATCAGATTTGACAACTTTCTTGCTAAAAGAGTTTTATATGATAGCCTAAACCGGGGTGGTGATGCTGACATCATTTTACGTGCTTTTTTAAGCTAAATTGGTGGGATGAGATGATGAGATCTCAACATCACCACGCGTTGTAGGCATATTATATAAAACTCTTTTTGCAAGAAAGTTGTCATAACCTGAAGATCGTCGCTATAGGCCGAAACATGTAGCTTTTTTCTATTTCTAATAGACGCCATCATTTAGCCATGTATTTATAGTTGTGTTTTTGACTGCATTTACCTCACCATATAGTTTAAACACACAACGGGGATGGCACACCTCAGAATTATCCCCCTTATGTTGCACGCATAGACATGTTACATACAAAGTTACAAATACAGTAGAACGCCGCTTATCCGGATTAACTGGCTCAGCGAGCCATCCGGATATGCAAAAGATCCGGATAATTGATTTTTTTTAAAATAAACTACATTGGCAGTTTGAAGCGGAAAACAAAATCTACAAACGGATATTTGAGGCTACATATTTAATTATTTACAAATAAAACATTAATACTTAATTCATTACAAGTATTTGACAATTGGGGGAAAAATTTCAGTTATCAGAAAATGTTAACCAGAATGGCCAAGTCGATCCGGATAAGTGGCGATGCGGATAACCAGCTTCCGGATAAGTGGAGTCCTACTGTACAGGAAACTTCCACAAGTGAGAATGTCCGCGACAGGCGCCGAGTCTTATCATACTCATGTTTTCGCGCTAAACAAAGATGAACCTTTGACAGTGCCAACATAAGAGGGTATTTACACGGAAAGGGACGAATGTGCGTACGAAAATAATTTCGTTCATCCAAGAAATGTTTACATCCAGTAGATGTAATTCAGTCATATCAACTGAAGAATACTAAATAAATAAGTGTAACAAATATTGTATATGTAGCAGCCACAATTTACGTACAGATAGAGGCATATATACTGCTCTAGAATCTTCGTGTATTATCATATATATATATATATATATATATGTGTGTGTGTATGTGTATGTATGTATATATAATATACAGGGTGTCTCGGAGGAAAGGTCAATATTCTTGGAGGTCATAGTATCGGTCATTCTAAACAAAAATGTTTATATGAACATACGTCCTATTCCGTACGGATTCCGCGATAGAGCTATTTGAATGTACAACCGCAAAATTGTTGATAAGAAAGAGATATTACGTGTAAGTACTGTTTATAATACCTGTATTTATAGTTCAAGTGACAGAGTTGGTACATTTTATAATAAATGTTCGAAAATTCCACCGTCATCATCAATGCACTTTGCAACTCGTGTGAAGACATGGCGTGTTGTTCGTCTGAGTGCATCTTGACGTTCCTTTATGCAGGCGATAACATCCAGTATGTTAACGAGCAGTTCGTCTCGTGTATCCACTTTTTTCTGTACACTTCACTCTTCATCAAACCCCATAAACAAAAATCTAACGGGG
>Ga0123355_10005948_pt1 | contig 17978 bp, 15 predicted proteins | sample TergutEmb28metaG_3_FD_89872 | JGI IMG/M metagenome (GOLD analysis project Ga0123355, IMG submission 89872) | Embiratermes neotenicus P1 segment gut microbial communities from Petit-Saut dam, French Guiana - Emb289 P1 | ecosystem: Host-associated > Arthropoda: Insects > Digestive system > Gut ... | reverse complement strand
GGTTAACGTGTACCTTGGTTACTTTGCGACCTCTAGTTATGGAAACATTATCCTTATCAATCTCTGTTATAGTGTATGGGTCTATCCACTGGGCGCTCAGCTTGTGGGATCTACCCCGGCGTACAGTCTCATCAAAGTGTAGAACTTTATCTCCTAACTGCAATTTCACCACCTCTGACGTCTTATCATAGAGTTCCTTGCTCGTACCCTTACTCGCGATCAGGTTCTTGTGGGCGTGGTGGCGTACTGTCTGCAATCGGCTTCTCAGTTCGGAAACATAATCATCATAATTATATTGACGTTCAGGCTGCTTCTTTAAAGCGGAGGGTAAGGTGGAGGGGCGTCCAAATAGCAACTCAAAGGGGGTAAATCCAGTAGCGGGATGTAAGGTGGTATGGTAAACGTAGGTTGTGAAAGGAACCAACCCATCCCACTGATCCTCGTTTACTTAATGTCTGAGGTAATCAGCCAGCACACGATGGCTCCTCTCAATACACCCTTGCGATTCGGGATGAAACGCAGTACACAGTGCGTCTACTAAGTTTTAGAACTGGCATTATAAAAAGTATTTGCGTGAAATAAATGACACTTCTATTGTTTAGTTTTCGACGTGGATCATTTGTAACTGTACACACAGATTTGCACGGTCATACAGCTTCTGGAAGCCTTTGTAGAAATCGTCCTTTGCAATTGTGTTTAATGTACTTGTCACGGCTTTGTGGATGTCCGAAATCGAGTCAAAGAGGCGCCCCTTCAAGTGGGATTTCACTTTTGGGAACAAAAAGTAATCATCAGGTGCTAAATCTGGCGAATACGGAGGGGTGGTCGAGCACAGTCACTTTTCGTTGGGCCAAAAACTGCTTAATAATTGTCGCGTTGTGGGACGGGGCGTTGTCGTGTAAAAGGAACCAGTCACCAGATTCACACATGCCCGGTCTAACACGTCGAATTCTGTTTAGGAACCTTTCCATTACACCTTTGTAGTACACTGCATTGATAGTTTCACCATTCGGAACAAATTCTTTGTGGATTACGCCTTGCCAATCGAAGAAAATCACCAACACGTTCTTCACACGAGACTTCTGAAATCGCAGTTTTTTCGGCCGTGGCGAGGTTTCTCCGACCCATGCAGCGGATTGATGTTTAGTGGTCGGATCGTAGGCTAAACACCACGTCTCATCGCCAGTTACAATTTTCTTAAAGAAGTCAGGATCACTGTCTACTGTGGCAATCAAATCTTAGCAAGCTGCAGTTCTCTGGTCTTTCTGCTCTGGAGTTAAGAGTGTGGAACAAAGCGCGAACAAATCTTCCGTCTTCGCAAATCTTCAATTACAACCTTTCGCACTGTGTCCTTGTCAATGTTCACCTCATCTGCTAGCATTCTTAGCGAAAGTTGACGGTTTTAAGCAAAAACTGAGAAATCTTCTCGACATTGTTGTCATTGCGACACTCTGTAGGCCGGCCACTCCTGGGGTCGTCTTCAGTGTCTTCTCGTCCATACCATCGGAAAACATTCGAACGGTATTGTGCTTGGTCCCCATAAGCTGCATTTATCATTTGGAGAATTTCCGTCGCACTTTTTCCAGCTTTAAAACAGAACTTTATCGCTAATCGTTGCTCCATACTCAAATCCATGACGAGGCTTTCACACACAGCTTCATTTCACGCCACAAATCACAAATACTGCTCAACTCACTCAGACAACACTAAGTACACAACGTGTCGAGACTTGCTCCTACGTGTTTCTGTGGATGACCGCCTGATGGCGCGCGTAGTATTCTCTCTACACAACCAGTCCTAAAACTTAGTAGACGCACTGTGTAGATTGAATTTTCTTGATCTTAAGCATCTTGTAGGTGTTTCGAAAAACTTCGCTAATGAAGTTAGCGCATTGATCAGTTTGTAGAATTCTATGTGTGCCGTATTTTAACACTATGTTCACAACAAAAGCTCTGGCTGCCGTTTCGGCATCTTGTTGACCAATAGGAACGGCAACCACATATTTACGTGGGCCATCTTGGAATGTTAAAATGTATTTGTTGTTCCTTTGTGTCACAGGTAAGGGGCCCACAATATCTAGGTAACACTTGTCAAAAGGGTGTTCGGCAGTCGTCCTTGTCTCCATCGGAGCCCCTTGTTTAGGGGCTGAGCATCTCGTTCACCTGACAGCTCCTACATTGCTTTACATATTCAACCTCACGCCTGATATTTGGCCATAAATATTGTAACTTACTCGCGCGGTAGGTTTTATTCATCCCTCCATGGCCGCCTACAGGACAGTCATTAAATTCATACAAGATCTGCTTCTTCTTGTCCTCATAAAACTCTTCTGATTGGTCATCTTCCTTACTAACACTACGTATCCTGCCAAGGGCACCAGCACTAGTATTCTGGGACCCGCGCCTATAGGTGATCTCGTAGTCGTACTCTGCTAACTGAATTCTCCACCGAAGTAGCCTTTATCCCGGGTCCTTGACATTCATGACCCATAACAAGGGCTTATGGTCACTGAATATTTTGAACCTTCGGCCATACAGATACGGTCGAAAATATTTCGTAGCCCACACAATAACTAGAAGTTCCTTTTCGCTAGTCGTGTAATGAGTTTCGGCTTGTTTAAACGTCTACTGGCATAAGCCACCGGCAAGTCTTTTCCGACCGGCCCTTGTGGCAACACGGCTTCTAGGCCCGAATTACTAGCGTCGATTGTTAGAATGAACTCCTTTGTAAAATCGGGATATTGTAGAATAGGGCGACTAATTAGTTTAGATTTCAGATGTTGAAAAACATTCTCTTGTGCTTCGGTCCACACAAAATTAGCATCCTTCTTTAGCAGCTTGTACAGTGGCGACGCAATTCGACTACAGTTCGGAATGAACCGCCTCTAGTAGCTAATCATGCCATAAAAAGATTTAAGTTGCTTCACGGTAGTGGGTGTGGGAATCTGCTCTATTGCCACTAGCTTTTGTGGGTCCGGCCTTACTCCGGCCTCGGTTATTTGGTGACCCAAATACTTATCAGGCTGCAATTTCAGCTTGCACTTTCGCAACCTATCTAACACCTCTCATAAATTTGTATTGTGATCCGCCAGCGATCTAGAATAGATGACGATATCGTCAAAATACGCGAAACAACGCGTACCCGTCAGCCCACTCGGTCCGAGGTTATCAATTTTTTAAAAATAGCAGAGGCCGTATTTAACCTAAAGGGAAGCCTTTGATATTCCCAGTGGCCCTGCTTGGTGCTGAAGGCAGTTTTTGATCCCTCCCCGGGCGCTAATTCGATCTGATGGTAGCCCATCACCATTTCTATGCATGTGAAATATTTAGACTGACCCAACTGGCCCAATATTTCGGTGATATCAGGTAAGGGTAAGCATCCCAACAGTTTTCTCATTCAGTATGTGAAAATCTACCGCCATGCGCCATTTTTTCCCCCATCTGGGCCTACCTTTTTGGTACTACTAAGAGGGGGCTGTTCCACGGGTTATCGCCATTCGCTATGATCCCGTCTTCAAGTAGCTGCTTCACTTGTCGGTCTATCTCTTCCTTTTGAGTTTCGGGTAGTGGGTAGGGTCGCGTATTTATGGGGGTAACCCCCAGCTCCAACTGTATAGTATGCCTGGCCGCGTTTGTGCAGCTTAATTTGTCCCCCCGGCAAGAAAAACACATTTTGGTAATCAAAACGCAGCTTATGGAGTGATTAGTTCTTCTCGCTGTTAAGATGATCGGTCCTCAGTTTGACTATAACCCTTTCTCTTCTATTTTGGTCCGGATCATCCCTACTTTTCTCCTGCTGTGCCACGCCTATTACTGCTGTCTCAGCTATACTAGATGATCTGTGGTCTCAAGCAAATCGCGGTCTGTCAGCTCTACCGCTTTAACTACAGGGTTGGGTACCTCTACGTCCTGTTCTCTAGTGTTGAGAATACTAGTAATAATGTGACCGGTATTTACTTTAAATAGGCTCTCGGTCAAATATAGCCCTGATGTTATTTCTGCCCTTTCTACCAGGCCTTGTCCTATGCGCGATCCCGCGCTCACTGGTAAATGTACTATTAATTCAGTCCTAGGGGGGAGGGTTAGCTTACCTACCCCTACTCCCTGATGTGCTCTGATTTCCAGATCCAGTAGGGATCTTAATTTCTTGTGTATTACAAATCCTGCGTTCCGAAAATTCAGGGACCGTTCCTTGTAGCAAATTTGGGCCTGCATTAGTTTTAAAAAATTACATCCTAGTATCCCCTCTCCTTTCAGATCCACTTGCTTACTTACTAGCTGGAAACGAACGGGAATACTTATCCTTCCTTCCCTTATTCGAGTCTCTATGCTGCCATGGGTCTTAATGACGGATCCTTCTACGCTCTTTACGCGTATCCTGTCCTTTGGCTCAAACTCATCTGTCCCCAGCAATTTATATTTCTTAACTAAACCAATGTCTGTGTTGTAAGTTGTCAGTTAAAGAGCTGAGTGTGACCAAAAGAGAGAGAGCATATTAATGCCTTTTTTGTACTAATCCTTGTCACCCATACTCTAGTAGTTAGTTTTAAGATCTAATGCACAGAGTTGAAAGATTGTAATCAGATGTGTGAAGAAACTGGAGTAACACTAAACTAGGGTAATAGTTTACAGGCGTTGTGAAGTGAATAGTGCAATCTTGTGACACATTTATGAGAAGCCCCGTTTCAAAAGTGATGGTCAAGAAGACGCAATTAATAACCAATTGGAAACGTTGTGACCATATAAGGAAGTGAGGCTTAACGTCATTAACAACCAATCAGAGATTAAGGTAAGAAGTCATAAGCTTGAAACTCCACCCCGACCAACTCCCAAGAAACTCTGTATGAATACTGTTGTATGAATGTAAAACTAGGATTAACTTCAGTAAGCTCAGGGGCAGAGGTCACTGGAGCGAGTCTTCATTTTCGGCATAACCTTAATAATATCATCGCTTACCTGGACCATCATTTCAACTGTACTCCAACTAGAATTAACTGTAACTACTAATGTAACAGCAGCTTCCAATAAATCAGCTTCAGTAGTCATCGGGAAACAAATCCTAAGTACTTTGACCCACGCCGGGGCCAATCAGTCCTCGACCCACCGCGTTACATCACATCTGCTCCACCATCTACCAAGAAACATAACTTATGTCCTTGGCTCACATCTAGTTCCAAGATAATATAGTCACAGTGTTTCCTATTCACGCAGCCTGCTGAGTCGGTCGGGCGGCTGTTCTCCGTCCCTGTTACCTCATTTCCCGACAACCTACGGTTTTCATCAATTTCCTTTCTTCGCGGGGGTTTCCGACAATTTCGGGCTATGTGGCCTTTCTCGCTTACGGCTTACGGCTCCAGATCCGCTAGCCACAAGAGGAATTACTCGAGCTTCCCCTTTGCTTCGCGAGTATCACTTGTTACTCGAGTGACCCGGTTTTCCGCAGTTACTACACCTATACGCGGACACTCCTTCGGGCCGGTATCTCTCTTGGTTGGACGCTATAGCGCTCTCTTCCACGAGGGCAGTTTCCGTTATCTCGTCGAAATTTTGATAATTACGACTTCGCACTATCGTCTGAATCCGATCGGAAGCTAGTCCGAGAAATGAAACAAATATTGCGTAAACTGTCGAGCAAATCCAATGTGCCCACTCGCGCCCCTTCACTGCAATTTAGCAATGCGGTTTCGCGAAACTAAGACCCCAAGGTCTGAATTTTGCGGATCCAGTCCGCCACCTTTTCGTCCTTCCCTTGCCTGGCCTTAAAGAGTTGACTCGCATGGAATTCTAGGGTTCGTTTTTCTATGTAAGTGTTTTGCAGAAACTCTTAAGTTCCGCCCAACTTTCGAGGTTCCTGTGACTGATTGCCGTTCTTGGCTTCCACTAATGCGCGTTAACACGAATTTATACAAAATGACCTCTTGGCTGGGGTCAATTAAAGCGAATGCAGTATCTACATTCCCAGTGAACGTCAGAACCTCCTGCTTATTTCCTTTAAACGGTGGTACCAACTTTAACGCTTCCCCTACGCTAATAAATACCCCATTCATTCTAGAGGTCTCACTGCTTACCGCACTTCGGGAACTCGAACTGGGAGAATCCATGGGTAGGAATTAGTTGAGTAAAGACTCACCCTAGCCAGTACCGATGTACCAGAACTACTTCTCCTGCTGGCGTATGCCTCAAACTCGTGGTCGACTCTCTCTCGAACCCTGAAATGTCGGTGTCGGCCCTCTCTCGACGCTGGACCGGCGGTGTCTGTTCACTCTCGAAACCTAATTGCCTCTCAAGTGGTGCTGGACTCCCTTACTCTCATCGTAGGTACACGCTTCTCTCGTCTTATCCTCGCATCAGACACCAAGTAATTCTGTTGTATCCTACGCGGTCCCGGTGGGGAACTCTAATGGATGTTGTTCCAGGAGGGACTTTAATAAGGTGTGAGTTAAAGAGTTGAGTGTGACCAAAAAAGAGAGAGAACATATTAATGCCTTTTTTCTTTGTACTAATCCTTGTCACCCATACTCCGGTAGTTAGTCTTAAGCTCTAATGCACAGAGTTGAAAGATTGTAATCAGATGTGTGAAGCAATGGGAGTCACATTAAACTAGGGTAATAGTTTACAGGCGTTGTGAAGGGAATAATGCAATTTTGTGACACATGTATGAGAAGCCCCGTTTCAAAAGTGATGGTCAAGAAGACGTAATTAATAACCAATTGGAAACGTTGTGACCATATAAGGAAGTGAGGCTTAACGTCATTAACAACCAATCAGAGATTAAGGTAAGAAGTCATAAGCTTGAAACTCCACCCCGACCAACGCCCAAGAAACTCTGTATAAATACTATTGTATGAATGTAAAATTAAGATTAACTTCAGTAAGCTCAGGGGCAGAGGTCACTGGAGCGAGTCTTCATTTTCGGCACAACTTTAATAATATCATCGCTTACCTGGACCATCATTTCAACTGTACTCAAACTAGACTTAACTGTAACTACCAATGTAACAGCAGCTTCCAATAAATCAGCTTCAGCAGACATCGGAAAACAAAGTCTAAGTACTTTGACCCACGCCGGGACCAACTAGTAGCCAATCAGTCCTCACCTCACCACGTTACACTACAGGACGGAGCTCGAACTTCAATTAAGGCGAGGAGTTGGGCAGGCCGCCACACTCGCAATAATCTCCGCCTCAAGTGTACTGGAGTTTATTGTGCATAAACAGTGAATAATGCTGAAACAAATGAGCTGTATTCAGTTCAGTTCTCGGGATCTTGGATTCCTTCATTAACACTGATCGTCCAACTTCATACAAAGCTGCTGGGCACCGTTCTAGATGCTTCTGCGGACTGCTAATCGAACACAAGGCGTCTACTCTTGCACTCGATCCCACACATTGCTCGCGCGATAAACACTTAGCGTGACCACATATAAACAAAAAGAAATAGAAGGAGACTATATTCCTCCCATGCCTGGTCTGCTTACTGAGAAATGAGAGTCTGAACAAATATTATCAGTTACAGAAAGGCGAGGACTCAGCACGATGAAATATGCTTGTAACGTACATGCACTACATACCACTATCTTGCAGAAAGAAAGAAAGAAAGAAAGAAAGAAAGAAAGAAAGAAAGAAACAATTTCTATGGACCACACAGCAATAATACCCATCCACTATAAAACAGCTGTACAGACAATGTAAATTATTTTGTTTCCATTTTGTAAATTGGGGAACTGGAGGATACGTAATTAAATGAGTTAAAATGGCTTAAAGCGAACACAACATGTGATGCACAATGTTCTTGTCATAGTAGTTATATCTTCAATTTTCCAACTAAATCAACATAAACAATTGCATATTTGTATAGTTTACTAAATATCTCCTACATGTTTCTGCGTTCACTGCAACATCTTCAGGGAGAACACAGCACTTCTTAAAACCTTTTACTTATTGTGAGGTTGTTACAATGTTTAAGTTACAGAGCATGAAATGTATCATATGTTTTTTTACAAAGTTGGTTACAATTGTTAGAACAATATTGGCTCGTTAAGGCTTAAAAGTTTTTTGAAATATTAAGAATACTTTTCTTCAAGCTTTCCACTCTGTGAATTTTTTGTATAGCAATTATATCTTTAATATGCAAACAAAAAGCACATATACAATGAAATGCGTGTATTATTATTTAAGACTGACTACAGAACATACCATGACACACAAGGCACAGGAGCATCACAACAACAACGTGGTCTTCATAGGATTATCCAATAGAGCCTAACAGCTGGAACGGAAAAGGAACATATATTGCCACAAACACTATGAAATAAATAATATAAGAAGTAGCCGTTCTCTACCATCCAGTGCTTTAGACAATAGTTAATATTTTGAAAAAAACTTTTAAGCCATAACAACGAACAAATATTTTATTATAACTGTAAACAGTTGTGTAAAAAACCCACATGTTATATTTCCCGTTCTGTAACTCGGCCATTGTAACAACCTCACAATAAGTAGATGGTTTTGAGATGTGATAAGAGTTTTCCCTGAGGATGGAACAGTGAGCGCCGAAACATGTAGGAGATATTTAGTAAACAATACAAATATTCAATCGTATATGTGAATTTAGTTGAAAAACTAAACATATAATTTCTCTACGAAAATGCACGGAATGACAAGCTTCACGATGTTTGGTTTTTATCCGTAATTCTAATTAAATTGTATTTATAATGTGAACTCAGGCATACACATACAATAGTTCGATAGTGCTTTCTCATAATCTTCACTTGTAATGGGTCGCTTTTAAGTGTATTCGGACCGAACTAGACCACTTAGCCAACGGCCTGCTGCATTAGACGCTTCATGGCGCACACACCGCACAGTTTCTGCGTTTCTGTGTGGCGGTTAGATACGCGGAAGGATTTCAGTGGCAGTTCAAGCTTTGTGAGTGTGTGATGGAGTGAAACGGTTGTGCAGGTAGACGGGATGGCTCCATATAACGGCGAGTGACAACAATACTTTTACACAATTTCAACAATGGATTAGTTCATCATTTTGACACATATTGGTAATATAATTAGTGACATTTGTTTGTTTTGCTTGCACGATGTGTTCAAGTTTCTGTAGATAACATATCGTCGCGACGTTCTTAGTATCTTTAGTTGTACTACACCAGTTAAATTATTTATGTTCATATTTTACGTACGTGTATATTAGTACGACAAAGCTGAATTAGGTGACAGTTTAAGTTCGATCACATTATGTTAGGTTCCTCGTTAAGACATATGACGCCTCGAAGTAAATCCACGAGTTTTAACACAAATTGCACCCTGGGTAATGTATTTGTGTGTGGAATATACCAAAAGCAATTAATTATAAATTTTTCCTTTAACTTTAATAATGTACACTCATACATAACCACTTACAGGAATGTTTTCATAAATATTTTGGGATAATACAAGTCCTACATTGGTCTGAAGGCGGACTTAGCGAACGTGTATTCATTCGTGTGCGAAATATAGGTCTTTACTGACTTGAACCTTAAAAACTCGTAGCAGTCAAGGATAAAACTGGAGCATTAGGCTTTATTCAAGTAAGTAATTAAGGATTACGCGTACCTAAATGTCGTTATATATTAAACACGAGTGATAGAATGGATGGCATAGATCCGATTTTGGCTAGAGACGGTAGATGGAATTGTATTCGCCAACGTTGCGTTTAGGACCTCTGTGGGACGCAAAAGTATGCTTTCGTCCTTCAGCCGAGGAGTAGCATGTGTTTATGCTTCGTCTTGATTTATCTTTCAGGAGTGGTAATGTATCACTGGATAATTTTTGCTTTTCCTTTGTATTTGCGGTTACTTTTGACACCCAAACCAACCTACCGGCCGATAATTTTTTGTTTTTGTGTCGTACAAGTTCGTTTTATTAAAATCCCCATTTGTTAAACATTCTAACGACATTACTCTGAGCGAATAAGTAACGAACTTTTTAAATATGATATTTTCTAGTTTATTGTGGGCACGATACATTAAGTTGGTTCAAGATCGAATTCATGGCCTTACGTCGATTTGAATTTCCGAGTTCTCTTACTACGCAGTTAGTATTGCATACTGGAGCTATTACCACCATCTCCTACTTTCTCTATTCTCCAAGAGTCTGTCTAATGACTGACTCATTACAAGAATTTTACTAAGCTTTTTCCCTTTCCTTCATCAGAAAAATGTGACATTTTACAGCATGTTGTGATGGGATCGTTAGATTGATTTAATCCAGTCCGGATAGAGGTAGCCACAGTCTAATGGAACTAACACTGTGTATTCTATTGACCCAATAATTCTTTGGCCTTTGTTTGTGTGAAGCATGCTTCGAACAGTGTTCCTAAGACTGCTTCGTCGTTTCTTCTTCTATATTTTCGCCTTCGTCGTCTTGTCCTTGGGGATTAGGCAAGTTAATGATTGTACCGGCAAAAAAAAAAATTATCCTGCAATTGTGTCTGTGCGAGATTTTAGGTTTTGACCATGGTGTTGCTGATGTGATGTGACTCTGTGTTGTTGGGTGAGTGGTTCCCGACGTTTCGAAGGTTCGTAGTGCCTTTATCGTGAAGCACTCAAATAATTCTGGAACCATTCACCCAACCAGACAGTGTCACATCTTTCACATCTTAGAAAAACCGAACACTCCTCTATCTTGTATACCTTACTTTCTAAGGCCCCTTTTCCACCAGCGGTCAGCGGCGCTGCGTGAAATTGAGCAATATATACGGATGTGTGTTCACGAATGTGCACTGCCGAAATAGCGGCGCCGCTATCGCGCAGAAACCGTTGTGCCTTGCCGGTATCTTCTGAATCGGAGGCGCTGCTAGTTAAGAGGCGCTGCCAATGACCTGTTTTTCCTGCGTACTTGGAACTGCTTTGCTTATTATGGTGAGCTCTTGCATCGCGGTATTCTCAAGACGTCCAGTCACCTCTTGATGCAATGAAATACATCCTTAAATAATATGTTCAGCACAATTACGTTTATTCAAAAAGTAGCTACATGTATCAGTCACAATTGGCCATCGTTGGCGTATCACAAAATATTTAAAAGAAGGTAAAATGTAGTAATTATACACACACACGCACAATTACTTACTCCATGGAACAGAGTCGTCTTTGAGAAGCTAACCGGTTCTCAGCTAGTCTAGAAATTCCCCGCATTTTGTGGAATCCGAAAGTTCATTAACGCACGTACAAGTTCCAGGCGCATGTCCCTATCTAGAGCCAGATCAATCGAGTCCATGCCCCATTCTACTTCCTGAAGATGCATCTTAATATTATCCTCCCATATACGCCTGGGTCTTCCAAGTGGTCTCTTTCTCTCAGGTTTCCCCACCCAAACCCTGTACGCACCTCTCCATCTTACGTGCTACATGCCTCGCCCATCTTATGTTCTCGAATACTATTTGGTGAGCAGTACAGATCATTAAGCTCCTCATTATGTAGTTTTATCCACTCCCCAGTTACCTCATCCCTCGTAGGCCCAAATATTCTCCTCAAAACCCTATTCCCAAACACCCTCAACTTACGCTCCTCCCTCAGTGTGAGCGACCAAGTTTCACCCCCGTACAAAATAACAGACAAAATTATAGTTCTGTACATCTTAATATTTTGCTCTGTGGCATCCTACAGGTTCACAGTTATCGCAATATAAAAATGTAAACTTGTGTTGCTCAAATGGTAGGTCAGTGACGGTTGAAAAGGTTTCGCGATTTTTAGCCAGATGTAGACCTGTATTTTGACAGATTGCTTAAAATTGCTGGGTAAATGGTATTAGATGCTATTGTTTTTTATTCTTGTGATCATTTATACAAAGAAATTAGAGTCATGGGTGTCAGAAAAGTATTCTATGGTTATCAATGGTTTGTATGTATCGCCACGAATATGGGTACGCTGATACCATCGAAGTTTGCCTTGCTGGTTTTGTCGCATGTCCCTTATCTGATCGTCATTAATCTCCCCAATTCACTATTATGTGTTTGCGTCTTGATATTCGGGGCTTGACGTTTTCTAAGTATTTGACCGTATCGGCGTGTTCGCTGATTACATATCGTCAGACGGCCCAAGACCTGCTACCAACAATTGTGGACGCCAGATTTCTTGCTTATGACGGTCATCAAGGAAATCCGATGTAGGGGGAGACTTTATACAAAATTTAAAGGAAAACTAAAAAAAAAAAAAAATTCTTTGCTGAAAATAATTATCTTGGTAAGTTTCGAGTTTATTGACTTAATATTGGCCTATTTAGTTTAATTCTTTATGCAGTACAGTCGTTTAGTCAAACTGAGAATCACAGTCCACAGGGACACAATTCTGTCTTCAGTACGATTCAAACTGCACCACTCGCGCACACTGAATTGTTTGTTTGAATTCAAAAAGTAATCTTGGAAGTTTTATTGCCATTATGCTATTTTGTTGACGGAAATTTTATAACAAAATGAATAAAAAGTTAAGTTCTCCGGGTGTTTAATTAAGTATCATGCCATTAAGGGATACGGCGGAATGTAGTTATGACTCTAGCTATTAATAACCCCTGAAAGCATGCTGCCAGTTTCAGCACTCACAAATACTAGGTTATGCCCACGCAGTGTGTGTTTGTATGTTATATATGTGTCTCAGAACAAACAGCGTTTATTTTCCTACACAGCATCAACTGGCTGGTTTTTATAACTGAGACGGAGGGTGTTTACTGCAAGGTACAAACCCAATCTTTAAATATAATTCAGGTTAATTTTGATCTTTAGGGGGCTAACCTCGACTCTATATGAAAGTGAGTGTTCAATTTCACGACCCGTACGCTTTACTCCTTATGTACATCCTCCGGTACCCATTACGTAGAGAGATGGATGGGCCCCAGAGCCGGTATGGGCGCTTTGGAAGAGGGAAAAATACTTCGTCATTTTCGGGAAGCGAATCACAATTTGTCGGGCGTCCATATACTATTATTATTATCGTCATCATCTCCTTTACGCAGTTTATTTATACTAATATTCCTGAGACAAAATATGTCCCTAGGGAATACAGTGTTGCAGCTATTCTGTTGCTACTATTCATGGTGCTTATATCGTTAGTTACAGTGTTGAATCTATTGCACTTTTACATTGGTACTTTCCGAAGTGATCGTGCAGTGCCAAATATGGCTGTTTTCTGTAGTTCCTTGAATATATGTTTTCCTAGTATGTTGCTGACGTATTTTCTGAATGACTTTGAAATAGTCCCAGTCGCCCCTATTATTACTGGTATCACCTTTGTTTTTACATTTAACATGCGCTGTATTTCTATTGTAAGGTATTTGTATTTTAGAATTTGTCGGCTTTTTTTTTTAAAATCACATTTTTGTATCCTGAAATTGCAACGTCTATTAACATACACGTTCCCCTTTTATTATCATGGATTATAATGTCTGTTTTTTGTTGTTGTTCTTCTTATTATTATTATTACTATTATGCAATTAGAACATTATTATTTCATCCATTTGTGTAACTGATTCAAATGAAGTAAATATAGATTTATTTGTAAATAATATCATGACTTTTAAAATTTAAAGTTCTTCTGTCTAAAAATTAACGCAGTTATTTTTTTTGTTTAAACATTTTTCTCTTACAATTATGCAATTTTAATTTGATATATTCATTTTCGAAGTTAGTAATATTGAGTATACCTTCCACAAATTTAGAGGAAAATACCATTTATGCACACTGGCCGATTGTATTAAAAATTTCGCAAATTTGATCATGTTCATAATCGCGTTGTACAGACTTAAGGCGGCAATTAATAAGATGCCATCGTTATAGACTGCAGGAGTATATTAAACCTTATTTAGATCACGTTGGACACAGATGTAATGTCTACAGCAATTTCCCACTCTCTTTAATGATTATAGGACACACGTATCGCCAGGAGCAATTCTCTGCGTTCTGTATGGATTATACGACACAGATGTAATGCCAGCAGCAATTCTCCCCACTCTGTATGGATTATACGACACATGTATTGCCAGCAGCAATTCTCTGCGCTCTGTATGGATTGAACGGGACAGATGTATTGCCAGCTGCAATTCTCCCCTCTCTGTATGGATTATACGACATAGATGTAATGCCAGCAGCAATTCTCTCCTCTCTGTATGGATTATACGACACTGATGTAATGCCAGCAGCAATTCTCCCCTCTCTGTATGGATTATACGACACATGCATTGCCAGCAGCAATTCTCTGCGCTCTGTATGGGTTGAACGATACAGATGTATTGCCAGCAGCAGTTCTGTACGCTCTGTATGGATTATGTCCGTCATAACGGCTGAGCACAGGCCGAAATATGAGATCCTGGCTGTTTTGTTTTGTTACGGAGCGTAAATTGGCAATTAGTTGCCGACGTTTCGAAATGTCGGTAACTATCTTTCTACGCTGCGTAACATCCTAGAAAAACGAAGATCTCATTTACATTACGGCGGAAGCTTGAAATCACGCAGGCCCAAACTTGTCATACATAATGTTTTGAAGAAATGAAGGAAGGTTCTATACAGTCCTCAAGTGTACAGAGATGGTGCTTTTGTGATTATCATTAATATACGCTGTTCATGTTGACCTTGTCTAGATTGGCAATGTGTTGTGTTGTGTTGACTTCGGCACTGACACGTAATCCCACTGCAAGCCAGTAGTGGCAGTTCCTCCTCAATTTCATCCCCTCAGAGTGTTCAGTCGCGTCGGATAATGAACTTTATAACTTATTTAATTAGCCAGTTCTTGGTTTTTGCAAAGACCATTAAATTCGGTTTTATTGCGCTTGGTTAAAATAGGTAAATCCAATTATGAAACTGGAAACGAAATCATTAATATTTTATAAGCCTCAAAATAACAGTATCTTTTACGGCTCCATTTGTGGCTCAACAATGGTAACAGTAGCACTGTTCATTATTCATGTCACCAGAGTCTGGTTGATGACGTCACAGGCTTTAAATTTTATACCATAAATAAAGTCGCATGCCAAGTTATCCCCCAAATATCACATCGGAATCAATTGATAGAAGCATGTGATAGAATGTTTAGGCATTTCCCAGTGTTACCCGTATAGGTAGGCGGAAAATGCCGGGGTGGCATCTCAGAAGGAGTGCAGGGGCATGTGGGTAGAGATAAAGCCGCTTATTCCACACAAGCTGACATCTGTGAAAATGTTCCAGTACGGTACGTCTTAATCCAGGAGGTATTCATTACAAACCACGCCCTGTTTTGTTGTACTTATTCCTAATTAATTCTAGATTTATTGCACAGAATGCATGTACAGCACGTTCAAGGACAGTTTACAAAATTGTTCCCTTAAACAATTTGAATAAATATTTACACAATGACACAAGTGATACAGAAGTGAATATAACTATAATTGTAAATAATGACAGTGAAAAATTCTAAAAAACACTGCGACTTTCGGTAAGCTAATTATAGCATTATATGCTTCGGTCGTTTATTTCTATATTTCCTGTACGTACATGTTTGTCAAGTCGACTAGAGTATAATTCCCTATTTGTTGGACTGGGGGTTGGGGTGTGAGGGCCAGTGAGCAAAATTTTGGCTGTAAGTCGGTGGATAATGGGGATGGACTGAATGTCTAGAGTGTAGTGCAGGTGGGAAGTGGGGGTACGCCTGGGGTGATTACCGATGACTTGGAGACATTTTGACTGGATAACTTGGAGTCTGGGGTAGTTGGAGGAGCGTGTACTTTTAAATACCATTATGGCTCACAAATAGATATTTGTCCCCTGTTTACATGAGCTTTTCTGACATGTTTCTTTCTTAGGACCGTTACGAAGGCAGTCTTCTTATCTGACAATTAATGGAACAGTGCCGAAAATGTTAAGATTTAACATTTAAAATTCCAAACGTTGTATGCAGGTCTCAAGGTGAGCCACAGTGAGCCCTGTGAGACCTGTATACAACGTTTGGAATTTTAAATTTTATTACACTGTTAAATATTGTAATCATAACTAAGAACTTCATAATATTTCCAGTTTCTGTGTGACATAAAGAAATATTTGTACAGTCGTTGCGAGATAGCAGACAGTGTCTGATATGCGATAATTAACGTGGAGGCTGTCCAGGGACTTCCAGATACGAATAATAAAATACTTGTTATGATACCACCTGATTCCCGTCTTGTATATGCCAGGGCACACGGATGACTTTCATTCATGAGTGATCAGTCCTATGGTGCTGCTAAGCCCGCGACTGGATTTGATTTCAAACTACACTGACAGCTTACTTTATTACGTACTAGAAATGCCGTATATTGCTGTGATGGTCTCTGCTTCATTGCGTTTTACGACGACATGTATTTGCGTATAATGGCAGTCTCTGGTGGCGGACTTGTGCTTTATTATTGTTCGGAACATAAAGGATTTGAATTCACCACAACAGCATGGGGTGAGAAGGACTGAAGCTCCGGGGCTAAATGTTAACTTTTAATTTGAAAACTAGTGAAGTGGATTTAATTCTCAAAATGGGTTTGTTTTAAACGTGGATTGAGTTGAAAGATTTGATTATTCTTTCTTGGGTAGTTACAAAATAAACTGCTATTTTGATGAGCAGAATCTCATGCATTATTTCAGAAATACATAAAAATAAATGGACTTGAATATGGAATATGAATTTCAAAAAGTAATATATAACGTATTAAACTTGGAGTTCATATGTATTATAAAGACTAACTGATATGTTAATAGGCACAGACTGCTGTATTATTCTAGAAATACATAATACAAGGTGGACTTGAATAAGAAAGATTTTTGTAATGCAATTTTTTACACCCATTACGCTTTGAATAATGATGTTCAAGCAGACTTCAGCTCTAACACATGGATAATGCAGTTCATGTCCATTGCACAGAAAAGTTAGTGTTGTGACGGGAAGTGACACATGTTTGTTGCAAGGATCGCACGGAACACCTTAATACGCTCAATGGGAACATGCGGTTTTCTGGTGTTTCATTGGCGGTCTGTGGCTCTGGACAGTTGAGAGCCACCTTCATATTCGGATTGAATACTATTTCACCTAGTACAACATAAGATGTGTGAAACAAATACTTAAGCTTAACCTGCAGGTCTGCCACTCACACTTATCTCCGTTTCAGGGGGATATTGCTGCGAATTTGCAGATCAGCAGCGAATTATTGCCAGTAGGTTAAGATGTTATTGTTTATAATAAATAAATAGGCTACTTCATTGTTGGTAATTTTTTATTTAAAAGGGACGCCATTTCCTTCTGTTGTAATATATGGGGAAAAAGTTACATGCTGTTTGATTACATTCATATTCTGGGAAGCTGGAGAATAGGGTGTAGGGGAGCATTGTGTTCTAGGAACGAAGGCGTAACGTTGGTGAAAAAAATTATACAGAGATATTTTATATAACACATATTTTAGTTTACAAACAGAAATTTTTACCTTTGTGGGTTCCTTCTCTTTCACTGCCTGTTTCGAATTCCAGTAAGGGTCATCATCAGATGGTTATGATATTAGGTATCATAGCATATTAAATTTGACAGTTTGTCAGTTAGCTCCCTAAAGGAACCTTCGTGAAGGTTATATTTTCTTGATATGCGTTACGTTTGCAAGAATTGATACTCTTGTTTACACATTTTTATTATGACACAAACTTCTTGCAATGTTTGTTGGAGTCCAAATTCATTAGTTTTAGTTATGTTTCTTTAAGTTTTGAAGCCGTATTTTTATATCATAATTTTTGTAGCACCGTAAAGGAAATTTATACACGCATTAAGAACGGAAGTTTCTATGTTTCATGCCGCGTTCACATCATCATCAGCTTTGTCTTTAATGTCACGCTTGCTTCATGTGACTTTTGGGGGGGGGGGGGGGGGTGGGGGGTTTTTTAATGATTTTGTGTGGTGAAGGTGTTGTTTGTGTGTATTTTTGTGATTATTTTTTTTTTATTTGGTTGTAAATAATTTTTT
>Ga0123355_10005947_pt1 | contig 17978 bp, 15 predicted proteins | sample TergutEmb28metaG_3_FD_89872 | JGI IMG/M metagenome (GOLD analysis project Ga0123355, IMG submission 89872) | Embiratermes neotenicus P1 segment gut microbial communities from Petit-Saut dam, French Guiana - Emb289 P1 | ecosystem: Host-associated > Arthropoda: Insects > Digestive system > Gut ... | reverse complement strand
TAATAATTTGCTATAATAAATTTAGAACATTTTATGGTAGGGAGGTTGAAAAAGTGTGAGAACAGATATTAAATTGCCAATTGGCGTAGAAAATTTTAAAGATATGATTGAAAATGAGTATTACTATATTGACAAGACACTTATGATTAAAGAATTACTTGATAAAGGTGGAAGTGTCAACGTCTTTACTCGCCCAAGGCGTTTTGGAAAATCATTAAACATCAGCATGTTGCAATACTTCTTTGAAAATTTAAAGAAAGATGATGCGCATATTTTTAATGGGCTTAACATTGAGCAGGTAGATAAGAAATATTTAGAACATCAAAATAAGTATCCTGTTATCAAACTGTCGTTAAAAGATGCCGCAAGTGCTAATTTCAATTCGGCGTATAAGCTATTCAAAACAGAAATCGCAAATGAGTTTAGGCGACATCAGTATTTATTGGAGAGTTTATCATTAGACTCACTTCAAAAACAACGATATCAAAGCCTTTTAGACGAATCAGCAGATCAAGAAAAATTTCAAAACAGTCTCAAGTTTTTATGTCAGTGCCTACAACAGCATTACAACCAAAAAGTTATTCTTCTAATTGATGAATACGATGTCCCGCTAGAAAAAGCACATTTTGCCAACCCTAGCTATTATGATGAAATGGTTGGATTTGTTCGCTCCTTATTTGGGGCAGCTTTAAAAACAAATGACGCCCTTCATTTTTCAATCATTACAGGTTGTTTACGAGTGAGTAAAGAAAGTATCTTTACAGGCGTTAATAATCTCAACATCGTTTCTATTTTATCAGACAGCTTTGGTGAGTATTTTGGCTTCACTGAGTCCGAAGTTGAAGCTATGCTAAAGTACAGTCAGCTGGAACATAAATCAGATGAAATGCGTGACTGGTACAACGGTTATTTATTTGGTGAAACAATCGTTTACAACCCTTGGAGCAGTATTAAATATCTATATGATGTAATTCATGGCAAAATGGAATTTCCAGTTGCACATTGGTCTAATACAAGTTCTAATAGTATTGTTCGCCAGCTCGTTGCCATTGCCGATGATGAAACAAAAGACGAAATAGAGCATTTGATTAAGGGTGCAACCATAACCAAACCAATTAATGAGGACATTATTTATGCAGACATTCTAAAAAATATGAATAACCTGTGGAATTTCCTTTACTTCACTGGCTATTTGAAGAAGGTTTCTAAGAAACAAGTCGGTGTTCAAAACTACTTTGATTTGACCATACCTAATAAAGAAATACTATATATCTATGTACGCCAAATTAGAGAATGGTTTGATGACCGTATCAAGGAAACAGATCTGACTAGCCTATATACAGCTGTCTTAAACCAAGACATTGCCATCTTTGAAGATGAAATAATCAACTTTCTAGGGGAATCTATTAGTTATATGGACAGTCAAGAAAATTTCTATCACGGGTTTTTAACGGGCATTCTACGTGGTATAAAAGGCTATCGCACCATATCAAATCGGGAATCAGGAAGTGGACGTGGGGACATCTTTATTAAGCCGCGAGACTTACGTAAGCCTGCCATTATTATTGAAGTCAAAGTTGCAAACAGACCACAGGATTTGGCTAAATATTGTCAAATAGCCTTAGATCAGATTGAGCAGAAGAAATATATTGATGAGCTGATCTATGAAGGTTACACACAAATCATTAAATACGGGATGGCTTTTAATGGGAAAATGTGTATGATTAAACTTGGAACATAATTGCAAAGTATTTTAGAGCCCTAGAGGGTTCTTTTTTGATGTAATACGGGGTAGTAAATAGACGCCATGATCCCAGCTTTGAATTATTTCATTTTTAACGAAAGAAATAATATAGTTGCGGAAAAAATGCTCCCACATTATTCCTTTGCATATTCGTCATACGACTTGTATCAAAGCTACTTAAATAATGAAGGCTTTGGTGGGAAACATCCAGATACTACAATTTTTCAAAACATTAAAAAAGGGTGCCTCACTAATTTTCCTTAGCGAGACAAACCCTTTGATTGAACAATTTACTGCTTTGATCCTTACTCTAGCTACTCTAAAGTATATATAGCCTTCTGTAATCGCCACATTTAATACAGATAAGTCAAACATTACATCTGCATTAATCGTTGTATATCCTGCCAGATCTTCAATACTACTCATTAACCCTACTGCCTCAAGCTGTTCATAGTCTTCTAAAACCTCAAATATGGCATATGTAACTATGTCATCTGCACTTGAATTACTAGCGACCACCATCGGTACAACAATGGTCTCTGGCATGTCTATGTCTGCAGCATTTGCACTAATCCCTGCCATTCGCCAACCTGGTGAAGATTGTGCTTGTGCTGCTATCATCATGATGATATTAACATCGTCCATATCTCATATTTATGGATATGGCTTATTGCGTTTATTTACTTCAATCAAAGAGTTATCAATAAATATTTTATGGAGCTTTATTCGCTTAAAAAAGAAAAGCAATGGTGGATGGGGACACAGCATGTCATTAATATTGATACTGAAGTAAGTAGGTTGAAAAATACATTTCCAATATCTAATAAATGGCTTGTTTTACCATTTGCTATAACAGTTGCTTCGGTAATAATCATTTTGTTAAATGATAGCCATGAAATGGCTTATTGGACGTTAGCCATCACCAGCATCGTTACCTTCTTGCTATTTGCATTGATATATTTTATTTATAACAAGAGCAGGACAGTGGTGTATAGCGATGATACTGAAGTAAATATCACACTCAACCGCATGTATAAAAGGGAGTGGACAAGATGTTTTGTTATTATTGCAATATTACAAAGTGTTTACTTTTTTGCACTATCATTCATTTCAATAATGGATAACGTGGAGAGTGTGGAAATTACTATCACCTTTATTAGTTTTGCATACTGCCTAGCTCTTATCCCAGTCACAATTTATGCGCATAACAAAATACGTGATGCCAGGAATAAAATGCGGAATTTGATGAATGAGGAAGTATATGAAGATGATGACCTTTACTGGGTACTTGGAGCGATGTTTTATAACAACCCTAACGATGCACGGACATTAGTCGAGAAGCGCATCGGTGCGGGTATGACTGTAAATGTTGCCACAATCGGCGGAAGGGTAGTCATTGGGATTTTTATTCTAATGCTTGCCGCTTTGACGGGTGTGACGCTTTACTACGCTCTACAAGAATTTATATCAATAGGCATCTTTTGGGCAAAATGATTTGGAAAGTATGATGAATAGGAGAATGAGATTATGAAAAGTTTATTAAAAGGAAAGTTGTTAGCAGTAATTGTATTTATGATGTTACTTGCACTGATCACGGCTTGTACAAGTACTGATGTGGCGAACGAGAATACAACTGCTTCTGATGTAGAGAATACAACTGCTTCTGATGTAATGGATGTTGATTGGGAATTTTACAGTGATCGTGCGAAAGCATTCATAACGGCAACAGCGAGTGGTGATTTTGATATAGCGGCAGATATGTTTAGTGAAGCGGTATTGCAAGAGTTTGGAGTGGAGGACTTACAGGAAGCATGGGAAGAAATAATTGGAGTAGCTGGAGAATTTATTGAGATTGATGAAATAGAAAATGCCATGATGGATGGATATTTTATTTCTAGCGTTATCATGCGGCACGAAAGTTTTGGCTTTGTATGGAATATTATTTTTTTGGAAGATGGCATTGTGTCAGGACTATCTACGGGAGGGACAATTTTGCTTTCCGATTTGACGGTAAACAACGAACTTGCAGCAACTGTTGAACAACGAGATGGCTTTACCGATTATCCGATTATCGTGGGAGAAGAAACGGACTTCCCGCTGGCTGGTATTTTATCCATGCCTGATAATATAACAGGTCAAGTTCCTGCCGTTGTATTAGTTCATGGTTCAGGTGCGAGCGATATGAATGGAGTACCTGCCATCGCTCCAGGTTCTCCTAATCAACTATTTCGCGATATTGCGGAATATTTGGCGGCGAATGGGATTGCCGTTATTCGTTACGATAAAAGAACACTCACACATGTCGAAAATTCACCACACGGCTTTACAGTATGGGAAGAAACGATAGAAGATGCGATTTTAGCGGCAGATATTTTGAGAGTCGATCCTCGCATTGATGAAGATAGGGTTTTTATACTCGGGCATAGCTTGGGCGGTATGCTGGCGCCGCGAATTCATGTAGAGGGTGGAGATTTTGCTGGACTTATCTTATTTGCAGGTTCTCCACGTTTTCTTCTAGATATCAGTTTAACTCAGAATATGATGACTATAGAAGCGATGGTTGCAGATATGGAAGAGGGTGATGAAAAAGATGCCTTGTTGTCAGCAATAGAGATAGCTCCGACAGAGCTTAATGAGCAGATTAGCTGGATGTTAGACCTTTCTGATGAAGAAGCAAGAAATACATCTCTTCCTGGATGGGGAGGGGTATCAGTATATTATTTTGTTGATTTATACAGAAACCCTGTATCGGATTTGATTGAAAACATCACAATTCCGATCCTTGTTATGCAGCCTGGAAATGATTTGCAAGTATTGGCCGATGTCGATTTTGTTTTGTATCAAGAATTGTTGGAAGATCGGACAAATGTCACGTTTAAGCTATACGAAGGGCTAAACCATTTCTTTATGCCTGCAACAGCAGAGAATATCTTAGAGGTGATGGATGAACATGCTGTTTTAGGCAATGTTGATGGTCAAGTTTTAGCGGATATTGTAGAATGGATAAAAGACCAGTAAAGAATCTGATAAGAATATCAAAAAGCAGATTTGTATTGGATTGAAGTCGAAATTATATAAAAAAAATTCGAGCCTTAGTGCTCGAGTTTTTCATTCAATAGTCTTGTTTTTGCTTTGTATATATATATTGCTTCCGTTAATAAGATCGGATAGCATAATCGGGATAGAATGCAATATAAATCTGTTCATTGTTTAGAAAATCGTGTATAATTATGAGTAGAGATTTTGCAAAAAAAACTTGAAAAGGTGAGCAATGTGGGTTTTGATTTTTGGGTGATTAATTTTTCAGGTTATTTAACCATTTTTTTATCAGCCATTATTTTTTTGAAACCGAAAATAACGGTTGAAAATATGGCGATGGGACTAGTAGCTATAACATCTCAAATGGTCATGTTATGGGTGTTTTTGACGTTTGTGCCAGAAGTAGTTGAAAGTAATTTTGAAAATATGATTAGTTTTGTCATATTGACACCACTAGCAGTTGCTCTGTATAAATGTTCGAGAGATTTTTTGTATAGTGTTTATTGCTTGGGGCTTTCAATTCTGGTTAACAATGCAGCACTTGTGATTGTTTATACTTTCGTGCATTGGTTTGTTGGAATGGATACCCCTGATGGGTGGTTGCAATTTCTAATAGTGGTATTGCTTTCCTTATCAGAGGTGACAATGGCGATAATCGTTAAAAAATCTTTTACGATATTTACTTTCTTTGCTACTAATCGAGAGTTTATGCGTAATTTTAGCATTACGGTTCTTAGTCTCTCGATTGTTGCAACACTTGTCATTCCCAATGATGATTTAACCGTGAGTGCCTTTCGTTCTGATATTATTTTTTTGATGTTAGTTATTCCCGTATTAATTTTTTTAGCATTTTGGCAATTGAGGATTTTTTATAAAAAGGAATCCGAAGCGTATAAAGAACAATATATACGTGAGGTTGAAACACAGCAGTTCGCTATTAGAAGTTTTCGACATGATTATATCAACCTGTTATTAACGATGAATCAGTATTTAAAAGAAGATGATTTAGCTGGGTTAAAGCAATATTTTGATGAGGAGATTATGCCAACCCGTGCTCAGCTAGAGAGTCAGGATGTTGAGCTAGGTAATTTAGGGCAGCTGCAAAGTAAGGAAATTAAGTCTTTGTTAAGTGTGAAAATCATGGAGGCGCAAACGCTAGGTATTAACACGGTAGTTGAGATACCAGAGGTTGTAGAAAAAATAAATATGAAGACGACAAGCTTAGCACGTGTTCTTGGTGTTTTCCTTGATAACGCTATTGAGGAATGTAAGAGACATAGAGATTCGAAACTTTTGTTGGCAATTTTGGAGAAGGAGAACCATCAATTAATTGTTGTGAAGAATACATGTTGTGATGAAATGCCAACGGTTAAGCAGATTTTCGAAAAGAGGTTTTCGACTAAAGGGAAAGATCGTGGATTAGGGCTTTTTAATGTACGACAGTTGCTTGATAAAGTGCATCATGTTTCACTTGAAACGGTAATTAGCGATGGATATTTTATTCAGGAATTAAAGATTGGTACGGAGGAATAGGCGATGCTTGAGATATTTATATGTGAAGATAATGAGAAAGAAAGAGCGTTTATAACTGATTTTATTAACGGTCATATTATGATGGAAAATTTGGATATGAAAATCGTAATGTCAACGGCTGATCCTAATCTGATGGCTCGGTATGTTAAAGAAAGTGTGAGTAGGGGGTTGTACTTTTTAGATGTTGATTTAAAAGCAGAAATAACAGGGATTCAGTTGGCGACTCAGATTAGAGCACTTGATCCGAAAGCATCGATTGTTTTTATTACAACACATGCAGAGCTGATGTCTTTAACGTTTGAATATGCGATTGAGGCGATGGGCTATATTTTAAAAGGCGATCTGGAGGTGATGAAGGAGAAGATTGTTAAGTATATTCGCCATGCTGGGGAAAAGGATCGTGGTGCTGAGGGGCAGGCGGAGAAGTTTGTTGCTAAAATTGATGACTTGATTATTACAGAAGACTATGATCAAATTCTATCATTTGAAATTGCTGTTAAAAGGCAGAGTAAAGTTGTGATGTATACAAAGAAACGTTCAGTTGAGATTAATTCAACTTTGGCAGAGATTGAAAAGTTATCAGATAAATTTATCAGGTGTCATCGATCATGTGTTGTGAATGTTGATAGTATAAAATCAATTGATTCAGTGGGAAAAATGATTTATTTTGTAAATGGTGATACTTGCATCGCTTCAGCAAGTGGTATTAAAATTTTGAAAAAGATATTTGGAAGTTAAGGTATAAAATCTTAGCTTTTTTCTTTTGTTTGCAATTAAACTACGAATGGATATGCGAATGGCATGTGATATGGTGTTCGCATGTTGAAAATAGTGATTAGCCTGTAAATGCTTGATACTACTCAAGAGGTGCTAAAATATTAACATGCAAAACAAAATTGCAAGTTTAAAATGAATGGAGTGATGATAAATGAATGCAATCGAAATTAAAAATATCTCAAAAAAGATTTCCGAACAAGAGATATTAAAACATATAAGCTTCAACATCAAAAAAGGTGAAATTTATGGGCTTCTTGGTCAGAATGGCGCAGGGAAGTCAACCTTAATGAAGATTATGTTTAACATTTTAAAAGCAGACTCAGGTGAGGTGACGATCCTTGGTGAGAAGATAATCGGAGATGAGGGCAATTCGATTTTTGCTAAAGTGAGTAGCATTATTGAAGCACCTATTTTTTATCAAAAATTGACGGTTTATGAAAATCTTGAAATTCATTGCGATTATATGGGTAAAGCGTATAAGAAGGATATTGATAAAATTTTACAGGTAGTTGGATTTGATGATAAGGTTAAACATAAAAAGATTAGAGATTTATCAATGGGAATGAAACAACGCCTTGCATTAGGTCGTGCTATTCTTTGCAAACCTGAGATTCTTGTACTAGATGAGCCGATCAATGGATTAGACCCAAAAGGGGTTATGGATATTCGTGAATTGTTGTTAACATTAAAAGCGCAAGGGATGACTGTTTTAATTTCAAGTCACATTATTGCAGAGTTGGAAAAGATTGTGGATCGGATTGGGATTATTCATCATGGTGTTTTTGTAGAAGAATTAACGATGGAACAAATTCAGCGAGATGAGATTGATTTAGAAGCCTATTTTGTCAACATTTTAAGCGGAGGTATTAAGTAATGAAAGAGTTAATTAGAATTGAATTGAAGAAAATGAGTTTAAACGAACAGCTGCGAGCGTTAGTGATTGCGAATATCGTTTTACTGCTTGTTATGGCAATGCCTCTTTTTATGATAGCTTCTGATGGTATGGGTGAGGTCTATCTTTTAATGAGCTTAGCGATTATTGGAACTTTTATGGTTTGGCAGTCGATTCTTTTATCATCATTAGTTGTAGAAGAATTTAAAACAAAGACCATGATGCAACTGTATACTTATCCAGTTAAACGGTCAGCTGTTATTATTTCTAAGGTTGGATTGATTATGATGATGATGTTGGTGTTTACTTTGGTTACGCACTTTGTTCAGCATAGTTTATTTGCTGGGTTTGCGCTACTAATACCAGGTTTTTCATATACACTTAGCTTGTCATCGATGTTAAGAATTGTTGTAATGACAATAGCAACGGTCATGATGGCAATGATGACATTAACGGTTGGTTTATGGATGAAGTCAACGGTCGCACCTGTTGTGACATCCTTTGCTCTTATGACGGTTCTGAGCAATGTGAATGGTTTTTCGTTGGCAAATAATCTGATCTTTATGGTGATGATGGGTGCTTTAGGAACTGCTTGTACTGTGTTTTCAATCATTGATGTATTGAAGAAAGATTTGATTGTTTAGAGGAGGATGGAGTAAAAATGTTTGTATCTGAGAGTGGCGCAACATTTACGATAATTGCTTTTATTGTTAGTATCTTAATTATAGTAGGTGGATGCCTTTTTAGTAAGTTTTCAAAATCGAATGAGAAGCTTAAGCGTGGTATAAGCTTTGGGATGTGTATTTGGGGAGGATTAACAACCATTTTAAATGCACCAGCAGTATGGCGAATCATCAATGGAACATTTGTCGAGCCAGAGAATAATGCATTTAGTCGCTTATATGAAATTTTTGGTGATCGTCAAGATGTTACGACTGATGTTTCCTACTACGCGTCACCAACGACCGTAGAAATTTTCGATATGGTGATTAGTCTATCAACATTAGGCAGTGTCATCAGCATCGGTCTTGGACTTTTAATGGTCATCAGCGGATTAGTATATAAAAAGAATAACTGGGCAAAAGTGACAATTCTAGCAGGGGTTGTTACAATAATTACTGGAATCATGTTACTGATTAGCTTCGCTGTGTAATTGCAGTGAAGTTTTTGCTTTGTATGGTAGGTAGGGATAAATTTTAAACATGCTAACGGAAAATACTATTTCCATTGGCTTTTTTGGTATTCATCGTGTATAATTAGAGCAAGAAGAAAAGCATTGGAGGCGATGCGAAATGACAAGAGAATTTAATATTACAGGAAACTGTGTTTCAGAACTTCATTATATGGTCGATATAACTGAAAAGCTTAAGCAAATTAAGGCAATGATTGATAAACAACGCTATTTTACGATCAATCGCGGAAGACAGTACGGTAAAACAACTACTTTATCTTCTTTAAGGCATTTTTTAGCTAATGACTATCTAGTTATTTCACTTAGTTTTGAGGGGTTAGGTCACAATAGTTTTGTTAATGAGGAAACATTTTGTCAAAAAATTTTGCAAAACATCTCACATATACTTTCTATCACACATCCAACGGAAGTTCATCATCAAGAATGGCAAAATCCTGCTGTTAAAGATTTTGATTTACTTAGCCATCACATCACGAATAGATGTCGAGACAAAAAGATTGTATTAATGATTGATGAAGTTGATAAAGCGAGTAATTACCGTGTCTTTCTAGATTTTTTAAATATGTTGAGAAGTAAGTTTATTGCAAGACGAGATGGACTTGACTTTACTTTCCACAGTGTGATTTTAGCAGGTGTGTATGACATTAAGAATATTAAACTGAAAATGGTATCGGAAGGAACGTATATTTTAACGAATGGAGAAAAAGAGCAGAACTCACCTTGGAATATTGCGACTGCATTTAATGTAGATATGGCTTTTTCGCCAACTGAAATTGAAGGCATGTTAAAAGACTATGAACAACATCATGCAACAGGTATGGATTCAGCTGCAATTGCTGAGGATATCTATTTTTATACAAACGGCTATCCAGTACTGGTTTCAAACATTTGTCGTTATATTGATGAAGATTTAGAAAAGCAATGGCATTTAGATAGCGTAAAAGAAGCGGTTAGGCGGTTGGTACGTGAGACGGATAATGAATTATTTAAAAGTCTCTCGCAAAATTTAGAACGAAATGAAAATGTGCAGAACTTGCTCTATGATGTTTTAATTTTGGGAGCAAGACGTAGTTTTGCACCTGACAATCCTACTATTGACTTAGCCAATCGCTATGGGTACATTTACAGCCTGAATGACCATGTGAAAGTATTCAATAAAATCTTTGAGATAAGACTAACACAATACTTTATTTCAAAAGACGAAGAGCAAATGGGAGTGATCTCAAATGGTGGTTTAATTGCTGACATTACTCGCGGTGGGCGCTTCAATATGCAATTATGCTTGGAGCGGTTTAGCATGCATTGGCAAGAATTATACAGTGAAAAAGACGAAAAATTCATAGAAAGGCAATGTCGAATGATTTTCTTAACTTATCTAAAGCCAATTTTAAATGGTCAAGGTTTTTATTTTATTGAAACAGCGCTAACTGACGATCGCCGAATGGATTTGGTGGTTATTTATGGTAAAGAGCGATTTGTATTAGAGCTTAAAACTTGGAAAGGATTGCTTTACAACGAAAAAGGAGTAGAGCAATTGCTTGGATACATGAACAAGCTTAATGAAGAAAAGGGTTATTTGTTGACCTTTGATTTTAGAAAAAAACCTGAATTGTTAGAGCCACAGTGGCGTAGTGAAAATAGAAAGTCAATTTTTGAGGTTCGAGTATCGTTTAAGTAAAATGCTACAAGTTGGTAGTATTTTATTTATGTCATAATTTTAGCACTCGACTTGACAGAGTGCTAATAATGTGTTATAATATCTCACAGAATGAGCAAAATACAAAAAAAACGAAAGGAGAAATCAAATGAATATTAATAAAATGACAGAAAAATTACAGCAGGGGATTAATGATGCTAGCTCACTAGCAATAACCATGAGTCATCCAGAGATAGATTCGCCACATTTATTCCAAGCATTTCTACAAGATGGTGATGGACTAGTATCGCGCATTTTGTCGAAGGCGAATTACCCACTGTCTGAGGTCAAGCAAGAAGTTACTCAGATTCTAAGTCGAAAGTCGTCGGTAAGTGGCGGCAACTCGCAACCGCATATTTCCGCTGACTTGAACCGTGTGCTATTAAAGGCGGATGACTATGCGAGGGCATGGGGAGATCAATATTTGTCGGTTGAACATGTGCTTTTAAGTTTGTTAAAATCGGATAATTATGATATGAAACAGCTGATTAAGAAGTTTGGGATTGAGGAGAAAAAAGTTAAGGAAATTATTTCAGAAATAAGGGGGAACTCGAAGGTAATGACGCAGACGCCAGAGGCTACATATGAAGTGCTAGAAAAATACGGGCGAGATCTCGTTGCGGATGTTCGTGATGGGAAGATTGATCCAGTCATTGGTCGTGATGAAGAAATTCGTCGTGCAACGCGGATTTTATCGCGTAAAACGAAGAATAACCCAGTCCTTATCGGTGAGCCAGGTGTCGGGAAAACAGCTATCGTCGAAGGGCTTGCGTGGCGAATTGTTCGTGGAGATGTGCCGGAAAGCCTAAAAGATAAGACGATTTTTGAATTAGATATGGCCTCCCTTGTCGCTGGTGCAAAATATCGCGGTGAGTTTGAAGAGCGCTTAAAAGCAGTCCTTAACGAAGTTAAAAATAGCGAAGGTGGCATCATTTTATTTATTGATGAAATTCACAACATCGTTGGCGCAGGACGTACAGAAGGGGCGATGGATGCCGGTAATTTATTAAAACCACTCCTTGCTCGTGGAGAACTACGTTGTATCGGGGCGACGACGCTAAAAGAACATCGTGAATACATCGAAAAAGACCCAGCTTTAGAACGAAGATTCCAAAAAGTCCAAGTCGACGAGCCGACAGTAGAGGATACTATCTCCATCTTGCGAGGCTTAAAAGAGCGATTCGAAGTACATCACCGTGTCAGCATATCAGATGCCGCCATCGTCGCATCAGCAACCCTATCAAACCGCTATATCACAGACAGATTTTTACCGGATAAAGCCATTGATTTAATTGACGAAGCCTGTGCAACCATCCGTACCGAGATTGACTCATTACCGGAGGAATTAGATAGAATTGGTCGTCGTGTGACACAACTTGAAATTGAGGAAGCAGCACTCAAGAAGGAACAGGATGAGAATAGCAAAAAGCGTCTTGAATTACTGCAAGAAGAGCTTAGTAACTTAAAAGATGAGCTAAATCTAATGAGGTTGCAGTGGGAACAAGAAAAACAAGCCATTCATGGAGTTGCCGATTTAAAAGCAGAACTTGAATTATCAAAGCGTCGACTCGAAGAAGCGCAAAGCGCAGGGAATTATGAACTGGCGGCTGAGTTACAATATGGACAAATTCCGAAATTAGAAAAGCAAATTGTCGATGCTGAAGCTGCAGGAGAGATGAATGGCGATCGGGATAAGCGACTACTTAGAGAAAATGTCACAGAAGAAGAAATTGCTGATATTATTTCCAGATGGACGGGTATTCCAGTTGCAAAATTAGTTCAAGGAGAAAGGGAAAAATTATTACATTTGAAAGATGATATCAAACGCCGAGTAGCAGGGCAAGATATGGCGATTGATGTAGTAGGGGATGCGATTATCAGGGCACGCGCCGGAATTAAAGATCCACATCGACCAATTGGCTCATTCTTATTTTTAGGTCCAACGGGTGTGGGAAAGACGGAACTTGCGAAGGCATTAGCAGAATTTTTGTTTGATAGTGAAGCGCATGTGGTGCGAATTGATATGAGTGAGTATATGGAAAAACATGCTGTCTCGCGTTTAGTTGGAGCGCCTCCGGGATATGTTGGCTATGAAGAGGGTGGACAGTTAACAGAAGCTATTCGACGTAAGCCGTATTCGATTGTATTGCTTGATGAAATTGAAAAAGCGCATCCAGATGTATTTAATATTTTGTTACAGATTTTGGATGATGGGCGTATTACGGATTCCCATGGTCGTACAGTTGACTTTAAGAATACCATCATTATTGCAACTTCAAATATTGGTTCACAGATCTTGCTTGAGGAATCGGACTTCGATATTGCAAAAAAGCAAGTAGAAAATGCTTTGCGCGACTACTTTAAGCCTGAACTTCTAAACCGAATTGATGAAATTATTACCTTCAACCCATTATCACCAGCGGTCATCTATCGGATTGTTGATAAATTTATTGAAATGTTGAATAAGCGATTAAAAGATGATCGAATTGTGATTAAATTGACAGAAAAAGCTCATGAATTTATTGCTGACCAAGGATTTGATGCTGTTTATGGTGCGAGACCGTTGAAAAGACTTATTCAGCGTACAATTGAAACAAAGGTCGCACATGGGATTATTTCCGGGGAAATTGTTGTCGACACAGAAGTTGTTGTTGATGTTGCTCATGGGGAGATAGTGTTAAAAATTGAGTAATTGGAAAAATTGAAGAGCAAATGGTGCACTTTTGAGTAGGCTCGGCGTGCACTTTTTTGGTGAATTTCGCAGCAAGATGTCGAATTGGCATGCAAAATGTGGTATAATGTAGATTGAAAAGAAGAAAATCTAGTATGAAGGGGCATCAAAATATCTATTTAGAGAAGGACTGCTTTCTAAAGTAGTTAATTGGAAAATCCGAACAGTTCAAAAAGAAGGTAATTTGAGGTGGAAGAATGGGAAATCAAAGAAAAATGCAATACGGGTCACAAGCTAGATGAGTTAAAGGCAAAATGGGAGAAAGCAATTGCAAGTTTAACGAATTATAGAAACAGTGATTTACTAGATATGATGGAATGATGACCGAAAGAAAAAAGGTGAGCGCAATGGAATCAGAACGCGAATTAATGAATGAAGATTTTCAAAAAATGCTGGAAGAAGAGAAATTTGTCGAAGTTAAATATGATCGTGTAGAAGCATATGAAAAGGCAGCTGAGCAAGGAGAGGCTACTGCTCAATATATATTAGGCAAAGCTTATCACTTTGGAAGAGGTGTCGTCCAAGACTATGGAAAAGCTGCTCACTGGTATAAGAAAGCTGCAGAGCAAGATGTGGCTGCTGCTCAGAATAATTTCGGGCTTTGCTATGCAAATGGCTATGGTGTAACCCAAGATCATGAAAAAGCCGTTGATTGGTATGAGAAGGCTGCTGAACAAGGGTTTGCTATTTCTCAAAGCAACTTGGGTGTTTGTTATAGAAAGGGAAACGGGGTAGCACAAGATGATGAAAAGGCTGTTTATTGATACAAGAAAGCTGCAGAACAAGAAGATTCATTTGCTCAGAACGACTTAGGTTGGTGCTACCACCATGGAAAAGGTGTTGCCAAAGATTATAATAAAGCCGTTTATTGGTATGAAAAATCAGCTGAACAAGGGAATCAATATGCTCAAAACGAGTTAGCTGACCTTTATATAAGAGATGAGGGAATACCGAAAGACTATAAGAAAGCAGTTTATTGGTATGAGAAATCAGCTGAACAAGAGAATGCATACGCACAAAATTGTTTGGGCGTATGCTACCACCATGGAAAAGGTGTAACGCAGGATTATGAAAAAGCTATTTATTGGTTTGAGAAGTCAGCAGAGCAGGAAAATTCGTATGCTCAGAATGCTTTAGGAGTTTGCTGCGAAAAAGGTGAAGGCGTTGCTCAAGACGATGAAAAGGCTATCTACTGGTACGAGAAATCAGCTGAGCAAGGGAATCCATATGCGCAGAATAATTTAGGCCGGTGCTATGAGAATGGAAAAGGCACGACCCTAAATTATTATGGAGATGGCATTGTCCCAGATTATAAACAAGCTATTTACTGGTACACAAAATCAGCCGAGCAAGGGAATTCAGATGCGCAAAATAACTTGGGACGATGTTATCAGTATAAAAAAGGCGTTCGCCGAAGTTTTAGAAAAGCCATTTACTGGTATAAAAAGTCAGCTGAACAAGATAATGAGTATGGAAAGAAAAATTTGCGTTCTGTATACAAGAGCATATTCTTACTGGTTCTTAATGTTGCAATCTTAGTATATATATTTTTCTTTTGGAATCGAGCTTGATCAACAGAAATTTTAAATAATTTCAACTTAATATCACGCATAATTCCACAATATTTGCACAAACTCTTTGTATCCACAAAAACAAGGAGTTTTTAATATGAATTGGAGATTTTGGAATAGGCGCTATTATATGGCAGCAGGCTACACACTAGCCGTTATCCTCATTACAATCACATACTGGAAATCATTCGACGTTGATGACACCGAAGGCACCCTCTCCATTATGTCACTCCTATGGTCATTTATAATTGGACTAGCCCTTGCCTACCTATTAAACTTCCTGCTCCGACTCTACGAACGAAAAATCAAGCGACGATCCATCTCGCTAACGCTCGTCTATACCACAGTTCTCCTGCTGATACTCGCGTTTGTGCTCTATTTAGCACCACAAGTTAGCGATGCCATGGGGCACTTCATCGAAGAATTCCCTGATTATAGCGAACAAATCATTACACAAGCCGAATCCCATCTTGCGAATTTTGATATTACAGAAAATCATGTTGATACAATTGGAGCAAGCATGGATGAGATGATTGTTCGATTTGTTACATTTAATCAGAATTTGGTGCCGGAATTAATGGAGCATCTGGTCGCAATTGGTGAAACACTTAAAAATATTATTCTTGGAATCGTACTATCCATCTATATTTTGGCTAAAAAAGAAATGCTACAACGACAGTTTAACTTACTACTAACTGCAATCCTAGGTGAAGAAAAACAAAATATCCTTATAAAATGGACAAAAAGAGCGAACAAAATTTTTGCAAGATTCTTCGCTGGTATGGCACTCAATTCGCTAATCGTCGGGATTCTAACAACAGTTATGCTGTTTATTTTCCGAATTCCATTTGCTATTCTTGTCGGGTTCATTGTTGCATTAACAAATATTATACCCATATTTGGTCCCTTCATCGGTGCAGTCCCATCAGCGATTATGATTTTTTTCATTAGTCCAACCAAAGCCTTAATATTCACCATTATTATTTTGGTTATTCAGCAAGTTGATGCAAATATTATTACTCCAAAAATTCTTGGTGATAAAATCGGAATTGCACCGATTTGGGTGCTTGTATCCATTCTTGTATTCGGCTATTTCTTTGGATTAATTGGGATGATAATCGGGGTGCCAATTACAGCGCTTGTGATCGATATTACACGCGAAATAGTCTGTACAAAACTGGACAAAAGGTCGTATAAAACAGGGATGAGTGAAACATAATAGAGTTATATTACATAATAGAAAGAATAAAATTACGATGTTAAAATGGAAGTGAGATTGAGATTATGGAAAGATATGTATTTAAAAGAAAACCACGCTGGTCGTATATCCTTGCGGTTATTATCATCTTATTACTTGCAACCGTACGGGCGTTGGCTAATGAGTCTGAAGATAATGAAGCCAGTGCAAGTACGACTGAAAGTGTTGCTCGCATGGAAATTTATGAAGATTTTGCCTATGCTTCAGGTGTAGCATGGTATGAGATAGCAGCAATTGATCAGTACGAAAGAAATATTGTGAACTTTCGCGAGGGTTCTGAGGGTAGCTTGTCGTATGAGCGTATTTCAATACAGTTTCCACCAGATGTTTGGTCGGGAGTGGAGGCGCCTGTTGCATATGAAGATTGTCCAGCTAGGATCGGATTATTCGGTGGGATTGGACGTGATGGCGATGGTGATGGTGTAGCGGATATTCATAATGAGCAGGATGTAATGTATACGTTAGTTGAGTACATAAGATCTTTCGACAGCTTTGAGGAGGCTGTGACTGCGTATTATCAAAATGAGACTGCAGTAAGAATTGTGCTTGGGATTGCGAGATTATTTGATCATTATGATACGATTGAGCTGGATGCACGTGCGTTCCCTATTTCAACATGGCATAATTATAGTTTTTCAAATGGCTACGGTGCTGCTCGTGGTTGGGGTGGACGACGGATCCATGAAGGGGTTGATATCTTTGCGGGCTACGGTGCAGCGGTTGTATCGACTTCGTACGGTATTGTTGAAATAGCTGGATGGAATGAATATGGCGGGTATCGTGTAGGGATTCGTGATATTTATAATACTTACCAATATTATGCACATTTGCAAGGGTTTGCTGAAGAAATTGAAGTGGGAGCTATTGTAGAACCAGGTCAAGTCATCGGGTCGGTAGGTTCTACAGGGTATGGACCAGAAGGAACAAGCGGAAAGTTTGATCCACATCTTCATTTCGGACTATATAAATTCGATGGACAAAGGGAATGGGCATTTAACCCATATCCGTATTTGGTGCGTTGGGAATAAGGATCGATAATGGTGAAAATAAAATGAAAATTTCAGAATCGAGACTTTTAGTCGTTGATTCTGAAATTTTTTGTAAAATATTCAACAAGCATTACTAGTAGGAGGTCAGGAGATGTAGTGATAGTTTGTCATTAAATAATCAATGATTCAATGTTTTCCCAAATCTTCGCGGACGGCTAATGCAAGCAAATCGTTGCCTTGTGTCTATAAGTGCATTGGTTTTTGCAATTAAGTTACTCTTATCAATATAGATTTCTGAATTTAAACTCATTTGGAAATTCCTAGTCTCTGGATTTACATAGTCTCCCATATGATTCCTTTCCTCCTCGAAAAATATCTACTCTCATCATTATAGCATACAGCTACTAAAAAATCATTAGTCAAGTTTGGCTAATGATTTTTTATGGAGGAAAAGCAATGCTTATGCCATTACTAGTTTATTAAATGCCATAATTTTCATAAATAATTACAGTCTGATTAGGGTGGGTTTAGGATTGAAAAAATCAACTTATTGTTC